>ERZ809074.92-NODE-92-length-144461-cov-10.351890_pt1 | contig 144461 bp, 122 predicted proteins | sample MGYA00520795_ERZ809074 | MGnify/ENA primary metagenome ERZ809074 (study PRJEB31570, sample SAMEA3212989) | Homo sapiens | biome: human-gut; feature: human gut; material: fecal | place: Sweden | collected 2011 ... | reverse complement strand
GCCTGTAGCGGACTTTCACCACCATGTTGTTTCGCATGCCGAGCGCACCATACAATTCCGGGTGCAATCAATGAGATTGCACCCGGAATGTTTTTTGTTTATCAGACGGGTATCGTGTACCCTTCGCCGAATTTTGTCACAATAAAATCATGCAAACCGGCACTGTCCAACTTTTTGCGCAGGCGATTGACATTGACGGAAAGCGTATTTTCATCCACAAAGCTATCCGTTTTCCAAAGCGCCTCCATCAGGCTTTCCCTGCTGACGACCTTCCCTCTGCCATTCATCAGTGTCTGCAAAATCCGGAATTCGTTTTTGCTCAATTCAATCGGCTCGCCGCGATACAAAAGCGTATTGTTTTCCAGATTCAGAATCGCCTCCCGATGTTCAATCACGGACACTGATGCCGCAAACTTATAAGAACGCCGCAAAAGCGCCTGAATTTTGGCAATCAGCACACTGCCGTCACACGGTTTGGCGATAAAGTCATCTCCACCCATATTGACCGCCATGACAATATTCATATTGTCGGCAGCCGACGACAGAAACAGGATCGGCACCTTGGAAACCTTACGGATTTCCCGACACCAGTAAAATCCGTCATACGCCGGCAAAGAAATATCCATAACGACCAAATGCGGTACATATGCCGCAAATTCTTTCATCACCCGATGAAAATCGGTCACACAACGTGTTTCAAGCTCCCACATTTTTGCCTGTGTTGCGATCGCATCCGCAATTCCCGCATCATCTTCAACAACCAAAATACGATACACGCCGGCGCCTCCTTCCCAGAGATAAATCCGTTATTCTCTCCGCAACTGTCGGTATGCTTCAATCGCATCGGCAATAATCTGCTCTGCCTCTGCCTGATCGAAAAACTCCTTGACCGCAGTCTGCTTATGCTCCAATTGCTTATACACCATAAAGAAGTGCCGGATTTCATCGAAAATATGGTGCGGTAGTTCATGAATAGAGGTAATTCCCTCATAGGACGGGTCACTGAACGGAATGGCAATGATTTTGTCATCCAATTTGCCGCTGTCAATCATACGCATGGCACCGATCGGATAACAACGCACAAGCGTCATGGGATAAATTGCCTCGGAACAAAGCACCAGCACGTCCAGCGGGTCTCCATCATCCGCATAGGTGCGGGGAATGAATCCGTAATTTGCCGGATAGTGCGTTGCGGTATACAGTACCCTGTCCAAACGCCGGAAACCGCTCTTTTTGTCCAGTTCGTACTTGCAGTTGCTTCCTTTCGGAATTTCAATCGCCGCATCAAAATCCTCCGGTTTGATGGTTTCCGGATCCACGTCATGCCAGATATTCATTTCGTTTTCCTCCCCGCGGTAGTTTTCGCTTCCTCTGGCGGAGCGTCACCCTCATTATTATTGATCACCAATGCGCCGTCAATACCCGCAAGCAATTTTTCCAGTGCGGAACCCGAATCGGTTTCCGCCAGTCCGTACAGCTCATCCTCAATCAGATCCAAATAAAGGAACATCCTGTGAGAACTCTCATTCCATGCATCACGGTCGACATCCGGCTTCGGCACCGTGATCAGGATGTTGCCGTCCAACTGACCGCTCAGCGCGCGCTTGTGAACAATGTAAAGCCGTGCGAGCAAATCCCCATATTCCTTTTTTGCATTCTCTATGATCCCGGACAGGCGCGGTTCCGGAACCGTGTTCGCCTCCGGATGATCGGACGCACGCACCGTGCTGAAATCATCCCACTCATTCAAACTGTACTCAATGGGATCCAGGCATTTTTCCCGATACTCTTCCAGCCGGTCGGCAAGTCCCATACGGCAGCAGAATGTTCCGATCGCATCGTAGCCGGATTGAATATAATTGTCGCTTTCCGCAATTGCGGCATAAATATCATCAATTCCCCGTTCGTCATAGCGTCCCAGGCGCAAAAGCCCTCTGAACCAATGTGCCTGCGGATTTGTCGGGGACTGCGCCAAAATCTGTTCCGCCAACGCCTCTGTTGCGGTGTAATTCAGGACGCCGTAATAGTCCTCCATGATGTTGACCGTATCCAGAAGCGGCAACTGCTCTCCGGCAGCAATCTTTGCCTCATAAGCATGAATTCGTTCCATCGGATCCAGGTACGCGCTCTTGCGGTTGGCTTCGTAATTTTCCTTCAGGTCTTTCTCAATCAGCGCGTCGGCATATGCGAGCGCCTTTTTCTGCTCCGCCTGATAATCGTCACTGTCGACAGGCACAAACGATACCGTATAGTCCTGCTCTCCCATATCCTCCATCCGCATACGGAAGGTGGGGTGGGATGCAAACATTCCCTGAATCTCACGTGACAACAAATCGCGCCACAGCGCCTCTCTCTGCGCAAAATCCGCAAGGAAGGTTTCGTACCGTGAAGTTTCCACATCGGAACATGGGGTTGGGGAGGCAAACAGGCACTTGCCTTCAACGGCAGGTTCGCTCATTTCAATATCCAGCATATTGATTTTTGCCAGTGCACTCACATAAACAGCCTTATCCCCATGCGTCCGCACAAAGGCATCCGCCGCCTGCTCCTGTACCGCTGACGCCACAATCGAAAAGATACTCCACTTTTTAACCGCAATGCCAATCCACGGGAACAGCACTGTTTGTGCAAAAGCGGTCATAAAACCACTTCCGACCATGCCGTAGCGGCTCATAACCCGATCCAGACGGTTGTAAAGCTCCGAATCACGATTTCCCGCATGCCCAAACTCATGCAGCAGCCCCTGTTTGAGTTCATCAGCGGAAAGAGCACGGAAATACAGCACACCCAGATACAAATAGCAGTGCTTCCCTGCATCGGACACGGACAATCCGCATCCAGGCAGCAGATACACCGTAATTTTTTGCCGGATGCTCGCCTCCCTGGCGGTTTCGTTGACCATGCGCAAAAGCGCGGGGTACGCCTCTTCGGTCAGGGGAGAAATACCATCCGGCGCAAACCGGTCACGGTCCTGCGTTCCAAACCACATCAGAACCAAGCCATAGCCAAAGTAAAAAACCAACAATGAAACCGCCAGTATCGCGCCCGCATTGCTCTCCGAACGGTACAGACCCAGCGAAAACAGCGTAAAGAAAGCAAGCAGGGTGTTGACAACATGCATGAACGTCACAAAACCGATCGCACGACGGACACCCGCACGCATCCGGGGATAGTCACTGAGCGCCTGCTGCTTGTTTTGCAACAGTTCCTCCCGCTGCGCGTGCAGATCTATGCGCTTATTTTTCTTTGCGGTCACAATCCGACAGACCATCCCTGCAACAAGTTCGGCTGCCAAAAAAGCCCCTGCCGCAATTGCGGCAATGCCGAGAACGGAATATTCCCGGAGTGCCGGCAGATTGCGTGCGCACAATGCGCCGCCGCAATAGGCACCGGCATACACCGCAGCGCAGATCACAACCGACAGAACCACAGCCCACTTCTTTTTCATGCTTCCGTTCTCCTTACTTGACGTATTCAAACGAGAAGTCGTAAATGGTCACGGTATGACCGTCACGACACCCCTTTTCCTCCAATGCATCGAAAACGCCCGCGTTGCGCAGAACACGTTGAAAATAGTTCAGCGATTCATAATCTCCGAAATTCACCCTACCCATCAGATCGTAGAGCCACTCACCCTCCACATAGAAGGTATCGTTTTCGCGGCGGATCACCGTCTCCCGCTTCTTCTCCTCAGGCAGCAGATCCTCCTCGGGCATCTCGCTCTCGTACACAGTCACAGGCGGAAGCTCACTCAACCGCTGTGCGGTCAGGCGCACCATTTCGGGAATTCCCTCTCCTGTCGCCGCAGAAACATAGCACAGATCCCAACCGTTTTCACGGACATAGGCTTCAAAGCCATCCACGTCCACAACGTCACGGTCCAGAATATCCGCCTTGTTGGCAACAATGATCTGGGGACGCGAGGCAAGCTCCGGAGAATACCGCTCCAGCTCCCGGTTGATCAGCTTGATATCCGCAACCGGATCACGCTCCTCTACACACGCGATATCCACCACATGCAGAAGCAGTCTGCACCGGTCCACATGCCGCAGGAATGCATGACCGAGCCCCGCACCGTCTGCGGCGCCTTCGATCAACCCCGGAATATCCGCCGCTACAAAGCCGTGTTCGCCTCCCGTGGAAACCACTCCAAGGTTGGGCGCAAGCGTTGTGAAATGGTAGTCCGCAATCTTGGGACGTGCGGCACTGATGCGGGCAAGAATGGAAGACTTTCCTACACTCGGATAACCGATCAGCCCCACATCCGCAATCATTTTCAGCTCCAGGAGAACCTCACGCTCCTCCCCCTTGGTGCCGTTTTTGGCAAACATGGGCACCTGTCTTGTCGGCGTCGCAAAATGCTTGTTTCCCCAGCCGCCGCGACCGCCGCGGCAAAGAACAAAGTCCGCCCCGTCATCCGCCGACATGTCGTGGATTACAGCGCCGCTTTCGGGGTCCTTCAGAAGCGTTCCGCGCGGAACAGGAATCAGAAGATCCGGCGCTGTTGCGCCGTGAAATTTTGAGCCGCCGCCGGCACCGCCGTTTTGCGCAACAAATTTGCGCTTGAAACGGAAATACAAAAGCGTGTCCGCATTGGGGTCCACATGAAACACCACATTGCCGCCGTGTCCGCCGTCCCCGCCGTCAGGTCCGCCATGGGATACATATTTTTCGCGCCGGAAGGAAACGGCACCGTTGCCGCCGTCCCCTGCGCGCACATAAATCTTCAAATGATCGAAAAACACCTCAAGCCTCCTTCTCTTCCCTGCACGTCCTTATCCGTTGAATTCGCGGATATGTGAGCGCAGGTACTGCATAAACCGTTCCTCAAGATATGCCTTTTGCGCCATGATAAAACGGCGGAAATCACCAACCGTCTTTTCCCGATTGGCGGCATATACCGCAATGTAATACTGGATTTTGCCCGGTATGGACTCTTCCCCCGCGACGGACAGATACCTTGCAAACGTATCCGCAAAATCCTTGCCGAACTCCATCACGTTTTTCCATTTTTCCGTATCGTCTTCTTCGATCAGGGAAAGCAGAAAATCATAGCAGAAAAGCGGCTTAAACACCCCCGGGACATGACTTTCATCCGTAAACAGATTCGCAAGGTACAGCTTTCCGCCCTGCAAAAAGAGCGCCATATACCCGTGCAGCCGGTTCCGTGCATCCGCAAGTGTCAGGGTGTCGGGGCAACCGCCCTCAGCGGATTCTCCGTCCAGAAAAACATTGCCCATTCTTCTTTCTCCGGATGCCGCAAACGGCGGCTGTTCTCCGGCAGAAAAATCCATACGCCTTGCCGCCAGCAGACTGATCAGAAAAATACAACCGATCAGGAAACAAAGAACTCCGGCAACCGTGCACAGAATTCTTGCGACGACACCTTCGCGGCACGCCCATGCAAGACAGAACATCACCACGGAGACCCCGTAGAATACCGTCATCACTTTTGTCATCAGGGAAATGGCTTTTTTCACCTCTTGGGCACTGACATACGGCTGCTGCCCTCTGTAATCCGGTCTTTTCTTTGCCATTACAACTTCCTCCTATGCCTGATCGTCGCCCTTTTCGCGGATATTCAGGCGTATCGGAGTTCCCTCAAATCCGAAGGTCTCCCGCAGGCAGTTTTCCAGGTAACGCTGGTAGGAGAAATGAAAAAGATCCGCACTGTTGCAAAAAATCGTAAACGTAGGGGGCGCCACGCTTGTCTGCGTCATATAATAAATCTTCAGCCGTCTGCCCTTATCCGTCGGCGGCTGCGTACGCATGGTTGCCTCGTTGAGCACATCGTTGAGCATTCCCGTCGTGATCCGCAGATTGGTCTGCGCATAAACACGGTTGATCAGTGTATACAGGTTCTGTACCCGCTGTCCTGTTTTTGCAGAAACAAAAACCAGGGGTGCATACGGCATATACGCAAGCGCTTTACGGATCTTTGCGGTGAACTCCCCGGTGGTGGAATTGTCCTTTTCAATGGTATCCCACTTGTTGACAACGATCACGGAAGCCTTGCCCGCTTCATGCGCAATTCCGGCAATTTTCTCATCCTGTTCGGTAATTCCCGCGCCTGCATCAATCATAATCAGAGCAACATCCGCACGCTCCACTGCCATATGGGCACGCAGTACGCTGTACTTTTCAATGCGGTTATCCACCCTTGCCTGTCTGCGGATTCCGGCGGTATCGATAAATGTATAGGTGCCGTATTCATTGACCACCCGTGTATCCACTGCGTCACGTGTGGTACCGGCAATATCCGAAACAATCATACGGTCCTGCCCGATAAACCGGTTGGTGATGGAGGACTTTCCCGCATTCGGCTTACCGATAATCGCAACATGGATGCTGTCATCCGGCTCGTCTGCAAATTCACCGTGACTGACGGCACGGGCGCAGGCGTCCAGCAGATCCCCCGTTCCGCTTCCGTGTACGGAAGAAACCGCCACCGGCTCCTCTTCAAATCCCAATTCGTAAAATTCGTAAAACTCCATCGGAATACCGCCGACGGTATCACACTTATTGATACAGGGCACGACGGGCTTTCCGCTTTTTTTCAGCATCACGGCAATCTCACGGTCATCTGCCGTCAGTCCCGTGCGCACATCGCACATAAACACAATCACGTCCGCGTCCTCAATGGCGATCTGCGCCTGCATGCGCATACTCTTCAGGATCACGTCATCCGTTTTCGGCTCAATGCCGCCTGTATCAATCACCACATAAGACTGCCCGCACCATTCGGTTTCCCCGTAAATACGGTCACGCGTCACGCCCGGAACATCCTCCACAATGGAACGCCGCTCTCCGATGAGCCGGTTGAACAGGGTGCTTTTCCCCACGTTCGGACGTCCTACAATTGCAATAATCGGTCTTGCCATTCTTCTTTATCCTCTCTCCGTATCCTGTGTCTTCATTCTTCGTCCCCCAACAGTGCGTGCAAAAATTCCGCACCGTCATTGTCAACCGAAACAATCCGTATCCCGTTCAGCTTCTGTGACAAAGTGTCCAGCGTCATCTCATCCAAAAAGCAGTCCTCTCCGGAACGTAGCGCCACCTTCGGCACCAGCAGGCAATCGCCGAGAAACTTCCCAGCCAGTTGATCGCTGATGTCCGTACCGGTCAACAGTCCTGCGACCGTAACGGTTTCGCCGAAGAAGTGATTGACAATGCCGAACACCTGCACCTGCAAGCCCTTGTGGGATGCGGCAAGATTTTGCGCCATATCCCGCAGGCTTTCATAAGCCGCCATCCCGGTCGCAACACTGACCGTCCGCGCAACGGGAAGCGCACCGTCCTCATCCGTCAGACGTTTTTCGCAGTCAAATTCCTCCCGCATGGAGGTGATCATCCCGATTCCGTCCTCAATTTGCTCATAGCCGTTATAATAATCCGCGCCAGGCAACGGCAGTCCCGCACGCACATACATCTCATCGGCACACCGGAAGATCCTGTCCCCGTGCTTTTTTTCACATTCGTCCCCAAAGGTATTGACCTGACGGATGACTGCGGCGCTTTCTTCCGGGGAAAACAGCGTCAGGGGGTACAGCTTCTCCCGATATTTTGTCAAGCCCGCGGGTACGATGGCAACATTGTCAATACAGGGGAACAACGCCGCCAGGTCATGCATGGATCGATCCAGCTCTGCGCCGTCATTGATACCGCGGCACAGTACGATCTGCGCCCTTACTGTAATCCCCGCTTCCTTGAAGCGGTCAAGGTAGCGCAGTACATCCCCCGCACGTTTGTTTTTCATCATGGCAACCCGCAATTCCGGATTGGTTGTATGCACCGAAACATTGACCGGGGAGATGTGCATGGCAATGATCCTGTCAATGTCCTCGTCGTGCAGATTGGTGAGCGTTACAAAGTTTCCGTGCAAGAAGGACAGCCGGCTGTCATCATCCTTGAAGTACAGGGATTTTCGCATTCCCTTGGGTAACTGGTCGATAAAACAAAAAATACATTTGTTTTCACAGTGGTGTTTTTTATCCATCAAAGGCGTTTCAAAATCCAAGCCGATATCATCGTACTCACGCTTGGCGATCAGAACCTCATACGCCTCCCCAGCGCTTCCGCCCTCTGCGGGATGGCGCAGACACAGGTGAATTCTGACGGATGCCAGATAAAACCGATAGTCCAGCACATCGCGGATTTCATGCCCGTTGATGCTGCAAAGGTAATCGCCGGGCGCAATGCCGTGTCTTTGTGCTCTTGACCGTTCTTCCACGGCGGTAATCCGTACCATATGCTCCCTCCTTTCGGTTTTCTGACTGCAAAAACGCCCACAGGACGTTCTCATTCATTATATCATACATTTTCGTATTTGCCAATAGTTTTTGCGAAATTCCGGGAATGAAAAGTCCTTTTTCGCTTGACAAGCACCATGGAATCGGCTATAATCAGGATAACCTGGTACCCCTAAACAAAATTACAGAAAACAGGAGGAGTTCCCCCTATGAAAACAACACGTAAAGATATGGAGTTGCTTGCCCGCCTTTCGACCTTTACGACACCGGAACGGATTCCCATGCGGCTGAAAATCGGCGAACAGGCAATACAGGGCATTCCGTCCCGGTTCGTTCCTCAAATTACAAAAAGAAGTGCCGATACCAATATGCGGATGCTGACCGTCAGTGCCAAAACAGAGGAAGGCTTGCGCATCCTGGTAGAGTACACAGAATATACGGATTATCCGATGGTAGAATGGGTGGCGTTCATCACAAATGAGGCGGATACCGATTCCCCGATCCTAAGCGACTGGCACATCGGAACCTGCGTCATTCCGGGAACACATCCGGTGCTTGTTCACGGAAACGGCGATACCTGTCGTCCGGACGGATATACCTGGCGGCACGATCCGTTAAATGCCCCCCATACCGTTGCCCCCTGCGGCGACGGAACCCCCTGCAACGGTGCTTTCCCCTATCTGCGGCTTTTGTTTGACGATTGGGGAGTCAACCTTGCCTGCGGTTGGTCCGGTCAGTGGCAGGCGGACTTCGCGCCGACCGGGAACGGCGTTTCGGTTTCGTTCGGTCAACAGACTTTCCGCACTTACCTGAAACCCGGAGAAACCGTGCGTACCCCGCGCGTAAACCTGATGGCATTTGCGGGCGGTGAAGACCGCGGGCGCAACCTTTGGCGTTCCTTTTATTTTGCGCATATGCTGCCGCGTGCAAACGGTCAGCCGCTGGATCCGAAGCTGGTACTTCATACCTGGATGATCGACGGAAAGCCGGAATTCACCGGCGTAACCGAAGAAAACCAGATCAAAGCAATCGACACTTACCTCGAACACGGGTATCAGCCGGACATCTGGTGGATTGATGCGGGATGGTATCCCTGCAATTTCAACTGGCCGACCATCGGCTCATGGGTATGCAATCCGGAACATTTTCCGCACTCCATGAAACCGGTCGCCGATCACTGCGCGGCAAACAACATCGATCTGCTCGTCTGGTTTGAACCGGAACGTGTGCTTGTCGGCACGGAAATTGATTTGGAGCACCCGGACTTTTTGCTGTACTACACAGGCGAAAACGAATGGCTGCGTCAAAACCGTCTCCTGAATCTGGGGAATCCCCGTGCACTTGCATGGATCACGGACAGAATCAACAAACTGATCCGGGAGAACGGTATCCGGATCTATCGCCAGGATTTCAATTTTCCGCCGATGCCCTACTGGCAGGAAAACACAGAGAAAGATCGTGACGGAATTCTGGAAAACCTGCATATTCAGGGTTACTATGCCTTCTGGGATGCGCTGCTCGACCGGAATCCCGGTCTCTGGATTGACTCCTGTGCCAGCGGAGGGCGCCGCAACGACCCGGAAACGATGCGCCGGGCAGTTCCCCTGCACTACACCGATGTCGGCTACGGCAATCACCCCATCAAGCAAAAACAGCACCGCGAAATGTTTGAATGGATTCCCTATTTCCGCGCCCACACCTACAACTGGGACGAACCGGACGGAAGCTACGGAACGACCAACCACAAGCTGGATGAGTTTGCCTTCCAGAATGCCATGACACCTTGTGTTACCTCTATGGTGGAATACTACGACAGCGACGAGCTGTATGCCCTTGGATTGCGCATGGAACCGATTTGGAGAAAGGCGGCGGAATTGGAACTGTGCGGTGACTATTATCCGCTGACCGCATGCAATGCCGATACGCACGACTGGTATGCGATGCAGTTTGATGATCTGGACAACCGGAGCGGTTTTGTACAACTGATTCGCAACACGCAGGCGCCGGATGACAGTCTGTGCGTTTCCTTCCATGTGGAAGACGCAGCCGCTACTTATCGTTTTGACAACCCGCTGAGCGGTGAAACATTGCAAATACAGGGCAAAGAATTGCTGAACGGTTTGTCCGGAACCCTGGAGAAGCGCACCGCGATCATTTTGTTTTATAAATATTGACCGATAGCACCAACCACGAGAAAGCCACTCCCACAAAGATAACCCGGGAGTGGCTTTTATCCTGTTCTGACCGAGATGACCGGTCTTCTCAATCGCCCAACATGGCGAGCAATTCCGCCTTTTGCTTATAACCGACCGAAGTCCCCGTGACCTTGCCGTCCCGTAGAACAACAACCGTGGGAATCATGGACACATCAAAAGCGCTTGCCAATTCCGGTTCTTCATCCACATTGACCTTCCCCACCTTGGCACGGCCCTCGCATTCTGCCGCAATCTCCTCAATCACAGGACCCAGCATCCGGCACGGTCCGCACCAGGTTGCCCAAAAATCCAGCAACACTGGCATCGTGGAATGCATGACTTCCTGCTCAAAGTTTTCCTTTGTAATTTTCAACTCTGCCATTATTCGCATCCTCCTTTTGTACAGATCCGATTTTCATGCATACAGTATACACCTATTATGCGCCGTATACCGTGACCAAGTCGCAAAACGGGTCCTTATATCCGATACCGCCGGTATTCCTCCCCGTCAGGCAAACGCTTCCACGAGAATTCGCCGTCGGCAAATACCATATAACTGTGTTCGCTTCCCTCTTTTGGGATGGACACAGATCCGGGATTTATACATACGATTTCCCCGCATGCATGGCAGACCGGAATGTGCGTATGACCGTACAAAAACAGACTTCCCTGCCGGAGCGGCGGCAAATGCGCCTCGGAAAACAAGTGACCATGCGTTGCAAAAACCATGCGATCTCCGAAGCTCAGCAGTGCATAATCCGCCAGAACCGGAAATTCCAAAACCATCTGATCCACTTCTGCCTCACAATTACCGCGCACGCAAAAGATTTCATCCTTATGCGCATTCAGCATGGAAATGACCTTCTTTGGTGCGTATTCTGCCGGCAAATCATTGCGCGGACCGTGGTACAGCAAATCTCCCAAAAGGAGTAACCGATCCGCTCCCTCTTCCCGGTAACGCTCCAGCAACTGCTGACAATAGAACGCACTGCCGTGAATATCGGATGCTATCATCCACTTCATGCTTCTTCCCCCTGTTTTGCAACCGGATCCGTCCGATCGCAATTTTCTTTTGCTTCAGTATAGCACATTTCCAAACATCTGTCAATCGCGGCGACCGACACACATCGTCTTCGGCAGGATTTACGAAAAGACAATTCTGCTTGCGCTGTTGAGATACCCCGCCTCACAGACATACTGCATTTTTCCGCAGGGCAGCCGTCCCGCATAAGCAAAGTGAATATGACCGGCAAGAACTGCAACAATCGTCGGCTCTTCCGCAATCAGTTGCAGCATCCGAGCAGTGGTCTCACTGACAGGCGGCGCCTTTTCGTACATCCCGTCAGGACATCCGCATAGAATCGGGATTTTCCAATATGCAACGGTCGGTTCCACAAGATCTTCGCAAAAGAGCGGCACATGGAACACCAATACCGTAGGCAGACCGGAGCGACAGGCAGATCGGACACACGCAATTCCTTCCTCTGAAAACTGGTATCCGGTGTTGTCCAGAGTGACAAACTGCATGCCACCCTGCCGGGTCACACGGTTATACGGCGCGAAACCAAGTGTTTCGTAAAACATCGGCACCCGCTGTGCAAGGAGAGCGGCGCTTTCGTGCTCGACCGCGTAATTGTTGTAATCGTGATTTCCGATCGCGTATACCGGGTGCATCCCTGCCGCAACGGCAAGTAGCTCCCTATTACGCGCAGAAGGATGATCAATCACATCCCCCACCATGACAAGAAGATCCCCGTCATCCCGGCAGGCGCCGAGAAGGCCTTCATAGGTCTTTTGCAGATACGATTCGCCCTGTCCGCAGGAAAAAAAGTCAATATTTCTGACCTTCGCATGCGCACGTTCCCGTTCTCCTTCACGCGCGTCCGCGTATGAAAGGTGGTTGTCACCCATCAAAAACACACGCACGGGCTCCTGCAGCCCGATCTTCTGACTGTACTCCCGGATATTCATTCTTTTCTCTTTCTTCTCTTCAAAAATACTGCGGTACCGGTAGCCGCAATCGCCATTGCAACGCCACCACCGGCAACGGAACCACATCCGTGTTTGTTATCCTGCGCTGTTGTTTCGGCATCACTCCTCTGCTCCGTCGCAGTTGAATTTTCCGTTTTCGCCTCGGTTGTGTCTTTTGAGGTGCCCTGGTTTGCCGTATCTGCGGTAGCCGGATCAACAGTAAAGAGATAGCTGAAACGTCCCTCCGGCGCAACATCACCGTTGTTATAGAAATCCATGATATCCCCATCCGTCTGCATATTATCCGACCACTTGAAGAACAGACTGAATTCTTCTCCGGTTACTCCCAATGCGGAACGGGGGATCGCAATCTGAAGCATATTGTCCTGGACACTGTAATCCACATCACAGACTTTTTCCCAGTTCCATCCGCCTATCGAGCGTTCCAAAGAGGTCTTTTTGGCAGGAGAAGTGCGGTTGACAATAAAGTGATATCCCTCCCATGCAGCCGCTCTGCTCCCGGTAATCCCGATCAGCAGCCGCATCCATGCAGAATCCTCCTTTGAGGTCAAAGCATCCTTGGTTTGCACCATGAAGTAAACATAATCCGCATCGTAAGTTACCTTGGCACTGACAATGTCATTTCTGCCCGTAGTATTGGTATAATGGTATCCGGCATATCCGTCTGCATCCCGGGGAAAAGTATTGTTCGGATAACTTTCATAAACAGGGGTGACATTCTCCCACTGTGCCGTTCCTTTTGTCAGATCCACGCTTGTCGGGGCGGAGGCACTCTGCTGCCGGTTCACTCCCTTGAACCGACGGATATAGGAGACCATCTGATAATAGTAATGATCCTTCAGTACACCCGTTGATGGCTCAATATCGCGACTGTAGCCAGGCAGGGCGTTGTCCGGCAACGCATTGGTCGTTCCCCACATTTCTTCATATCTGCCGGCAACCCACTCATTCCAACCGGTAATGTAGATAAAAGACGGATCACAGGAAATGGCATATTCAAATTGCTCGGCAAAATTGGCTCCGTACAGAATCGCATCCTCACGGGGATCCAAGCCGCCGTTTTTCACGGAATAGGCACGTCCGTATAGTCCCGGTAATCCACTGCTCATCGCGGTCAAGCCCTTTGCATCACTCCAGTTTTCCGCAATACATACGCACATCTCTTCCGGCTTGCTCTTTTCTTTGTCATCCACTCGATACATTTTCTGCTGTGGATAAACCGAAATCCACTTCCACATGGTGTGATTCTGCAACACTTTCTGCTCCGGCACCCACGAGACTGTCACCTTTCCGTTCTCCACAATCTGCCGATAATCTTCCGTATAGCATGGATTGATGGGACGATAGGTGAAGAATTCGGCAATGATCCGATCCTTTTCATCTTTTGCATCCAATCCCGTCGGGCTACCAACCATCAGCGGCTTGCCGTCCCAATAGAACCAGAGATCTTCGTAAAGTCCCTTGGAATAAATCACATCATAAAATTCGCGCAACTGCACCGCATCTGCCTGATAGTCGAACATATTCAGCATCGCACTGATCTTCGGTGTTTGCACGCCGTCGGCACGCGCCTCGGCAAAGACCTCACACAGTTCCAGCACCGCATCAATGTAGTTCTCCGTGCCGTTGGTATTGTCAAAAATCACAACATCCACACCGGCATCCGCCAAAAGCTCCGCCTGACTGCGCAGGACAAAGCGATCAATGCCGTTGTTGTAATATCCCCAAATCGGCTCATCCCAGAAGCAAATTCCGACCCCTTTCCATGCGGCATGCTTATAGTCGTGCAGTGCCTCCGGATACTGGCTCACAACCGTATTTGCATTCAGTGTCACATTACGCGAATGGGATGCGTGCCAGGTATGATAGAAAATCCCGACAAACTTATCCTTGCGCACTTCCCCTGTATTGCTTGCATCGGCAACCTTTCTGCCCAAGCCGTCAACAGCCACCCAAGTCGTCGGATCAACAAAAACCTGATCCTCTGAGGGAGAAACAGGGGTCATCTTTCCCCTAGCACCTACCAGGCGGCTCACCAATGACATTTTGCATTTTGCACGGTTGACATACAGTTCCGTGTTCGGATCAGCGGCTTCGACCAAATTGACCCGCATATTCTCACTGCCGTCAGTCAGCGTGAATAAATACTCCCCTGCCTGTTGTTTTCCTGTCTGTAACCGCACCCAAGAATTGCGGCTCACCCCGTCTACCCTCTGTTGCACAAGCGGAGCTTCCCGAATGGTCTTCGCATAGTTCCCCTTCCATGCATACAACGAAAGGGTCAGACTGCGCGCATTTTCTGCAGAGGAGGCAGCAGGAATGTACGCCTCGCACCCCTCAAAGGTACCGTCGGTTGCAAACCGAACACCGAATTTGTCATACTCCTCCATTTTGTAGCGCAAAAACGCGCCGAAGGGATACAGGTCTGCCTCTGTCTGATCGACCGCCTGTTCTCCTTTTGCGCTGAGCGCACCAAGCTGCATGTTCTCCCCCATGTACCGAACGGTCATCCGTGCCCATGCGGAAACTTCCGCATCATCCTTATAATTGCGCACATTCTCAACTGGCGATGAACCTGTCCAGATTCCGACTTGTTCCCCGACTGCACTGGTATTTTCAATCAGCACCAAATATTCTCCCGCATCTGCGTATGGTGCAATCCGCAACGTCAGGGTAGCGTTATCCACAAAATCTACAAACTCATGTTGCGCAACCGGAACCCCTCGCAAAGTCTGTTCATAGGAGCCATTCCACGCATACAGTCCTACGCGCAGACTCCCGATATCGTTGTTATAACTGGGTGCTCCAAAGCTGATTTCGCAAAACGGCATATCCGAATTGAACTGTACGGCATAGTTTCCGGTAATCTGTACGGCATTGTCAGATTTTCCGATAAATAACGGGCAATCCTTCAAGTCTGCCGTAATTTCAATGTTTTCCGGGGCAAATCTCAAGCCTTCTACGTTCGGTCCGTCCGCATTGCTGCGCACGGTAAAAATATGTACCCCTGCCGGAAGGGCAACGGACACCTGTGTCGTATTCTTCCAGGTGCGCCACCCTGCGCCCGGAATCTTGTTTACCAATGTACCGATTTTTTCACCATCCAGCAGAAGATCAAAATTTCCGCCCGCCACACCCTCTGCCCAGCCGGTTACAAGACACATTTTATAGGTTCCGGCAGCACCGACGCGAATCTGCACACTGATGGTATCACCGGTGCGGACATTGTCAAAATAGGGCTCTGGGCAAAGCTTCTCTTCGATGTAGATTTTTGCCTTGCTTTTTCCGTTATAGGTAAAATCGCTGTACTGCTTGGCAAGACTGACAGCCGTTTCTTTCACGGAGGAAACTACAACCTCCCCGGTTGCTGCATGGGAAGCAAAAATCCCCCCCAGCGGCAAGCATACGGCGGTCGCAAGGACTGCCGCAAAACATCTGGTCAATACGCGCATTCCTGTCTTCATGATTCATTATCCCCCTCTGTTTTTTCTGTCATGTTTGTCTGGCAAGAAAGGAAAGCGGAACTTTGTAGAAGCACAGAGTTCCGCCACGGCAAACGCCGAAAAACATGGTCTGGTTCATCTATTATGCGTTACTCCCGAACATATCCAACACCAACGTCGGATTGTTTTCAATAGCAAAGCGCAAAGCCCATTCGCCGGGGAAAATCAAAAGATTGTTCCCCTTGATATCCTGCACCCATTTGGTGTCTCCGGAAAGGCGCAGCGTCCGCACATCCAGATCCGGATCGTGAACAACGCGGATCAAATCATGCGGCATATCCTGCTTCCGATATTCCACGCCGTATTCGCTCTGCATGCGGAATTTCAGCACATCATACTGCAAAACGCCGACAACGCCGACAACAACGCGCTCCATACCGCCGCCCGGTTCAAAGAAAATCTGAATGGCACCTTCCTGCGCAATCTGCATCATTCCTTTTGCAAACTGCTTCCGTTTCATGGAGTCCACCTGCTCGACATACGCGAAGTGCTCCGGAGCGAAGGTAGGAATTCCTCCGAAACAGACCTTCATGCCGTTCTCGCAAATGGTATCTCCGATCGAAAAAATACCCGGATCAAATACACCGATGATGTCACCGGCATACGCAACATCAATTCCCTCGCGTGACTGCGCCATCATTTGCTGGGGCTGTGACAGCTTCAGGTTCTTTTTCCCCTGCACGTGGTAATACTCCCTGTTCCGGTCGAACATACCGGAGCAAATCCGCATAAACGCAATCCGGTCCCGGTGTGCCTTATTCATGTTCGCCTGAATCTTAAATACAAATGCCGAAAAGCGCGGATCAAACGGATCCACCGTATCCTCTCCCGACCGGTGAGACAAGGGTGGGGTTGTCATGCGCAGAAAGTTTTCCAAAAACTGTTCAATACCGAAGTTGTTGAGCGCCGACCCGAAAAATACGGGCGACAGCTTTCCCTGCCGTACAAGAGAGAGATCAAAATCAAAATCAGCAACATCCAGAAGCTCAATCTGCTCAGTCAGTGCAGTGCGCATCCGCTCACCGATCAGCTCATCCAGATGCGCCGTGTCGCGCAGATCGCAGGCGATTCCGCGCAGCCTGTTTCTGCCGCCATGGAAGTTGTCAAAAGTGATGATTTCATGTGCGGAACGGTCATAAATACCCTTGAACTCCACGCCGCAGCCAATCGGCCAGTTGACCGGATAGGTTCGGATCCCGAATTCTTTTTCCAATTCGTCCAAAAGATCAAACGGATCCCGTGCCTCGCGGTCCATTTTATTGATAAAAGTAAAAATCGGAATTCCCCGCATGGCACAAACGCGGAACAGCTTTCGGGTCTGCGCCTCGATTCCTTTCGCTGCGTCAATCACCATGACCACACTGTCCGCCGCCATCAGCGTCCGGTAGGTATCCTCCGAAAAATCCTGATGCCCCGGCGTATCCAAAATATTGATGCAGTATCCTTCATAGGTAAACTGCATAACAGAAGAGGAAACGGAAATTCCCCTCTGCTTCTCCAGCTCCATCCAGTCGGACACCGCATGTTTGTCCCCCTGCTTTCCTTTGACGGAACCTGCCGTCTGAATCGCGCCGCCGTACAAAAGGAACTTCTCGGTCAATGTGGTTTTACCTGCGTCCGGGTGCGAAATAATGGCGAATGTTCTGCGCCGCTCAATTTCCTGTCTGATATCCGCCACGTTATTTATGCTCCTTTTTTCGCGTTTTCCGTCTCAATGGCGATTGCCTTATCTTCCGCCATATTGAAAGCGCTCTGTGCCAATGCCACGGTAATAAACGGCGTCAGCACGGCGGACATACTCCAACCGAAAGCACTGCCGGGAACCGGCAATGAAAAATGCGTGCAAATCTGGCGGATTTCTCCATGCAGTGCACATCCCATATAGATGCCCGCGGCAATCCGGACCAACACGAACGTCGCCCCTGCAATAATCGTCATCGTGCTTCCCTTATCCGCAATTGCCGCATACAAAAAGGCGCCCAATGCCACCCAGCCAATCATATAGAACACAACCTGCAACGGTCGGAGATATCCGTCTTTTACCGCGCCTGTCTTTTCACATTCCGCAGAGAGACGAAGCGTATAAATCAGCCCGTAAACCCCCAATGTCAGAACCGTCAGAAACAGGACGGCTGCCACATTTTTCTTTTTCATGTGCTTCAAAAATTCCTTTACTGTTTTATGAAAAATTCCGGAGACAGTACAAACCGTCCCCGGAATATTATACATGATGATCCCATATCTGTCAAGTGCTTTACAAAAATTGCACCCATGCGCCGGGAGAATTTACGAAAAAAGCAATGCTTACTCTGCGTGGTACCCGTAGACCATCAATGTTGCCTTCATAATGTTCTTTTTGTTCACTCTGCCGTTTGCGTATCCCACAAAATCGTAACTGCTGTAGAACTCCGCATCATCGCCCTGCCAACGCGGACCGGTCCAGACACCGACACCGGTTCCCTGCGTATCAATTCCGTCTTTTGCAACCAAAAGATAAGTACCGGCACCAAACGCCTTTTCGTCAACACTGCCGAAGTCCATTGACAGCGTAGAATTATCTTCAAAATCCTCAAACGTCTGCTTCAAGATCGGCTCAGCCGCAACCGTTGTATCATAATCGGTATCCCACCGATAAAGGTAGAACGTCAGAGAGCCGTAATTATCACTCCAGCTGGCGCAGGAAACACTGGCGCCTGTCAGCCACTGTTCATCTGACAGCGTAAACCTGACCGCCTGTCCCTTGCTTGATTCACGAATCTGTGCAGGTGTCTGATTCGGGTCCGAACTATCGAACACAGACACATTGTCATCGTAGTAATCCTTTGTGTGGTCTACAGACTCCGCATTCGTGGTTTCTTCGCTGCCGGTCGTTCCATCTGCGGCAGCAGTTGTCTGTTCCTGCGTCGTTTCATCCTGCTTTTCTGTTTTCGCAACCGTGGTAACAGCGGGCTTCTCAGCCGTCGTTTCACTCGGTTTATCCTCTTTTTTGTCACATGCCATGACACTGCATAAAAGCAGTCCGGCAAAGATCAATGCAAGTGCTTTTTTCATTGTCCTAACTCCTTCCGAATTCCCATACGGGTTGATATGGCATTATTATAACACACCGCAGATTCATTTGCAAGTCTTTTTCCGTACTTTTTGCCACAAGGTGTAAAAAGAGCAGCATATGAAGCGTACAAAACGATTGACAAAACGCAGTTTCTCCTGTATAATAAGAGCCATGGAAAGCAAAATTGTTTACGGGAAAGGAGAGTTATATGTCGGAATCAACTGTGTTTTTTATACGCCGGGTTTCGCCGGAAGATGTTTTACGGATTTATAAAGCGTTGAACGTTTCGTTACCGGGTCCTGTTGCCGTCAAAGTTCATTCGGGAGAGCCGGGCAACCAGAATTTTCTGCGTCCTGATTTCTGGGCACCCATGATCGATGCCCTGCACGGCACAGTTGTGGAATGCAACACTGCCTATGAAGGAGGGCGCAACCGCTCCGCCGCGCATTGGGAAACCATGCGCATGCACGGATGGAGTGAGCGTTTTCCCGTGGATTTGCTGGATGAGGAGGGCGAAACGGTCCTGGAAGTTCCGGACGGCTTGCAGATCAAACAGAACTACGTTGGAAGTCACCTTGACCGGTACGCGTCCTTGTTGGTACTGTCCCACTTCAAGGGACATCCTATGGGAGGATTTGGCGGTTCCTTAAAAAACATTTCCATCGGACTCGCTTCCTCACACGGAAAAGCATATATTCATGGCGCGGGGGACCCGGACAAGCTTTGGACTGCGGATCATAACGCGTTCCTGACCTCCATGGCAGATGCCGCATGCTCCATCAACCGCCTGTACGCCAGTAAAATTGCCTTTATCAATGTCATGGCAAACATGTCGGTTGACTGTGACTGCTGTGCCGTTGCCGAGGATCCGAAAATGAAAGACGTCGGCATTCTTGCCTCCCTCGATCCGGTGGCACTGGACAGTGCCTGCGTGGATCTGGTGTACAACAGCACCGACGCCGGAAAGAAAGATCTGATCGAGCGAATTGAATCCCGCAACGGGACACTCATTTTGGATGCCGCGCAAAAGCTGAAAGTGGGAACACGGGCATACAAATTGGAAATTCTTGACTGATTCTTTTAATATTTCATGATACGCAACGCGCGGTGTGCAGCCGCGCGTTGCGTTTTTTGATTGCACCGATCAGTATCGCTCCGTTTTTCCCCGCGCACGCCACAGCAGCTTCCGTAAAAATTCCGCCGGAAACACGCTCAGGGCACAAAGAGCCGTCACCCCCAACTCCCGCAGGGTCAGCGGTGCGGTTCTGAGCACTGCCCCGCCGACGTAAACAAAGACAAGCTGAATCAGAAGAATGGCTGTCATAATCCCTACAAACGGCTTATTTTCCTCGATTCCGGACAGCAACCGCAGGCGATCCGTGCGGGCATTGAAGCAGTTGAACACGGAAGAAAAGATAAAAAGGGCAAAGAACGCAGTCATCAGATAAATGTTGTCCGGTGCCTGCCGGAACTGCCGGATAAAAAACGGGCATTTGAGAAACACCAGATACATTGCCACCGTAAAAGATCCGTGAAACACGATTTCATTGATCATGTATCTATTCAGGATTGCCTGATCGCGCCGTTTCGGTTTTTCCCGCATACAGGAGGCAGGCGGCGCCTCACCCGCAAACGCAAGTCCGCCCAGGGTGTCCATGATGATGTTAATCCAAAGCATCTGTACCACCGTGACCGGCGCATCAATGCCTAAGAACGGGCAAATCATGGAAACACCGACTGCGCAGAAATTCATCATCAACTGCAAAACAATAAACTTGCGGATACTTTTGAAGATATTTCTGCCGTACAAAACCGCTTTGACAATGGAGCCGATGTTATTGTCCAAAATGATAATATCCCCTGCGTCTTTTGCCACCTGTGTGCCATCCCCCATGGAAAAGCCGATATCCGCGCGGCGCAGGGCAGGTGCGTCATTGATTCCGTCCCCCGTCATACCCACAACCAAATCCGCCTCCTGCGCAATGCGCACCAGTCTGCTTTTGTCGGTCGGCAAGGCACGTGCAATCACACCGATGCGCGGAAGAATAACGCGCAGGCGACTGTCGGAAAGCGTTGCCAGCTCCGCACTGTCCAGCACCATATCCACACCGTCACCGAGAATGCCGCAGCGTGTTGCAATATTACCTGCCGTTTCGCGGCTGTCACCGGTCATCATCACCACGTGAATGCCGGCATCACGCAAAGACCTGACCGCACCGGGCGCCTCCGGTCGGAGACGGTCTTCCAGCGTCACAAAACAGATCAGCGTCAGTGCACCGAAAGTTCCGCCGCGCAGAGTCTGCATGCCGCCCTCGCTCATTGCCACAAGAAGGACGCGCTCCCCGTTCTTCAGCATTCTCCGCAATATTCTCTCTGCCTCATTCCCGCCGCAGCGGATACGCGCACCATTGCTGTCCATCCGGTATCTGATATGCGGGAGCAACAGATCCGGGGCACCTTTCAACCATACTTTTCCTTCCGCAGTCTGCGCTGCGGAAAATTTTTTTGCGCTGTCAAAAGGAATCTTGGCAATGGCATACCCCGCTCCCCCGTCCGTCTTTTCTCCGACAGCCGGAAGCACCGATGCAAGCAATGCACGGTCTGTCGCGTTTCCCCCTAAAGCGCAGATATTCCCTGCGGCATTCTTGCCCGGTTGTGCGGCGGTATTGAGCATACAGCTTTCACGGTAGGAGGTAAAACAAGCCCCTCCCCCCGCCGAAAACGCAGCCACATCCGGAAAACACTTTCCGTCTCCTGTACAGATCTTCCCCACCGACAGAACGCCTTCGGTCAATGTACCCGTCTTATCTGTAAACAGGATATTCATGCTGCCCGCCGCCTCAATTCCAACGGGTTTTCGTACCAGAACATGATCCCGCATCATGCGACGGATATTCGAGGAGAGCACCACAGCGACCATCAGCGGCAGCCCCTCCGGCACCGCCATGACCACAACGGTCAATCCCAACATAAAGGCATGCAAAAGCGTTCCCACGACATACGGCAGGTCGGTCAGCTTTTCCATGATAACGGTACGGTCAAATCCGCTGTCCAGTACAAAAGCGTTGATAAGGAAAACCACCGCAACCAAAATGGCGGCGCAATACCCCAAGCGGCTGATCTGACGGGCAAGCTTTCCGAGACGAATCCGTAAAGGGCTCTCGCGGGTATCCATTTGCACCTCCTTGGAGATCTCTCCCAAAAAGGTGGCATCCCCCACCCGCTCCACTGCCATCTCGCCCTCGCCGGAAAGAACCGTACAGCCACGGAAAACCGCATTCTGAGAGCTTGGCAGCCGCTCATGTTGGTCCCTGGATAACGGGCACTTTTCCACTTCTCTGCCCTCACCCGTCATAGCGGACTGGTCTACACTGATCCTTCCGCGCACCAATACTCCGTCAGCCGGAATCTGCTCCCCGGCACAAAGAGAAACAAGATCCCCGACGACCACCTCCGCCATGGGAATCTCACAAACGTCTCCGTTGCGGAACACACGGCAGAATTGCCTACCACATGCCTCCGAAAGCCGACGGAACGCCGCCTCAGAGCCGTACTCCGAAAGCGTGGAAATCAACGTTGCAAGAAATACCGAAACGGCAATTCCACCCGTTTCAAACCAATTGGCGTTCCGGAACAAAAAAAGCACATTGACCGCCAACGCACACAAAAGAATTTTGATGACGGGATCCCCGAGATTTGCAAGGAACCTTGCCCCAAAGCTTTTTCCTTTGTGCGCGCGCAATCCGTTATCGCCGTGTGCCGCGCGTGACGCCGCTACCTCGCTGTCCGTCAGCCCCTTGTGCAGATCCCCGCGGGAAAATCCGTTGACTCCTTTTCCTTCCCCGATTCCGTTCATTTGCTTACCCCCGCTTTCCGATTTCATAGCAATATATGAAAAACAAAGGGCGGATATGCTCTGCGTGTCCGCATACAGGCAAAAAGCACACCCGCCCAAAGAGATACTCCTCTCTCTCGCAGGTGTGCTTTCCGTCACGCAAAATGCGCCAAAACAACTCAGCTATTCTTTTTTTCTTCTTCTTCCCCGTCCACAATCGCAATGGCAAGATCTTTGAGCGCCTGCGGATCGGCAGGTGCGGGACAGCCGGACATCAGCTCGCTGGCATTCTGCACCTTCGGGAAGGCGATGACATCGCGCAGGCTGTCCGCACCGCACATAACCATGGCAAGACGGTCAAGTCCCATGCCGGAACCGCCGTGTGGCGGCGCACCGTATTTATAGGCATCCACAAGGAAGCCAAACTTGGCATTGATCTCTTCTTTCGTCAACCCAAGCGCATTGAACATTTTTTCCTGCAGCTGCCAATCCGTGATACGGATGGAGCCGGAAAGCAATTCCGTACCGTTCAATACCATATCATAGCATTTTGCGCGTACTTTCCCCGGATCGGATTCCAGATACGGCAGGCACTCCTCAAGAGGCATGGTAAACGGATGGTGCATTGCATCCCAGTGCTGTGTTTCTTCGTTCCATTCAAAGAACGGGAACTCGGTAATCCAGAGGAAATTGAATTTCCCTTCCGGAATCATGTCGAGCTTACGGGCAACAATGGTACGCAGTGCGCCCAACACGGGCAGAACCACCTTATTCTTATCCGCAACAATCAGTGCAACATCTCCCTGCTTCATGGAGAGCGCCGCGCAGATTGCCTCCAGCTCCCCTTCGCCCAGGAATTTCGAGAACGAGCAGGACGGCGCTGCATCCACCCAACGGATATATGCCAACCCCTTGGCACCGATGCCGCGGGCATGCTCGGTCAGCTTGTCGATTTCCTTACGGGTTAATGCCGCGGCACCGTTCTCCGCCACGATTGCGCGCACACTGCCGCCGGACGCCAGCGCGTCGGCAAAGACCGGAAAAGCACTGCCGCGCACGGTTTCGCTCAGATTCCGGATCAGCATTCCGTAACGGGTATCGGGCTTGTCCGAGCCGTAGGATTCCTGCGCCTCGGCATAGGTCATCCGGCGCATGGGCGTTTCCACCTCCAGACCGAGCACCTCCCGGAACACCCGTTTGATGAATCCTTCGTTCATCTCCATGATATCCTCCTGTGTTGCAAAGGACATCTCCAGGTCGATCTGTGTAAATTCCGGCTGGCGGTCGGCACGCAGGTCCTCATCGCGGAAACATCTTGCAAGCTGGATATAGCGGTCAAAGCCGGCTACCATCAGAAGCTGCTTATACAACTGCGGCGACTGCGGCAGGGCATACATACAGCCATGATGAATCCGGGACGGCACCACATAGTCACGCGCACCCTCCGGCGTCGGCTTGATCATCATGGGCGTTTCGATTTCCAAAAAGCCGTTTTCGTAGTAGTATTCCCGCGCAACACGTGCGATTTCGTGGCGCATTCTGATATTGCGCTGCAGTTCCGGACGGCGCAGATCGATATAACGGTAGCGCAGAGCGGTATCGTCATTGACCTTCTTGCCGCTTCCAACCTCAAACGGAGGGGTCTGCGCGGCAGACAACACCTTGAAAGAGGTCACGAACACTTCAATCTTACCTGTTGGCAGATTGGGGTTGACCGCACCCTCGCCTCTCTCGCGCACAACACCGTGTGCACAGAGCACAAACTCGCTCCGGACACGGAATGCCTTATCGAACATTTCCTTGTCGCTCTCGCTGTCAAATGCCAACTGTACAATCCCGGTGCGGTCGCGCAGATCAATGAAAATAAGTGCGCCCAGATCGCGCTGACGCTGCGCCCATCCCATGACACAGACTGTCTTGCCGACATCCGCCTCGGTCAGTGTACCGCAATAATGTGTGCGCTTGTCCTCGGCACTTAAAAATTCAGCCATCTTTTTCTCCTCCTCTGTACGTATCCGTCTCAATCAGTCGATCGGTTTTCCGTCCGCATCAAACAGCGGCAATTTTTCCAAGTAGATCAAATCCGGGCGATTCTGCGCATCTCCCTCGGCAAGAATTGCCATTCTGCCGCAGACGGTTCCCCCCGTCCGGCTCACCAACTGTTCCATGGCGTGCAGGGATTCCCCAGTGGAAACCACATCGTCCACAATCAGAATCCGTTTTCCCTTCATCAGCGCCGCATCATAACCGTCCAGATAAAGCTTCTGCTCTGCGGCGGTGGTAATCGAATGGACATCCACACACAGCGTATCGCGCATATACAGCTTTGCGCCCTTACGTGCCAGCATATATTTGCGGTTCCCGTCCAGGCGCGCCATTTCGTGTACCAACGGAATTCCCTTGGATTCTGCGGTAATCATGTAATCATACGCAGGTGCACGCGCAAGCAGAGTCTTTGCGCAGGCAGTGGTCAGTTCCGGATCCCCGAAAATAACAAATGCACCGATCATCAGCTTGTCATTGAGCGGACACAGCGGTAGATCCCGCTCGCATCCCGCAATATTCATATGGTAATATTTCTGTTCCATTATGTAATCCTCCGTCTGATCTGTTTGTCGCAAATGCGCTCAGTCCGACTGCCGGACAGCAATCCGGAAAGCGCTTGCGAGTGCTTCATCCACCAAAGCATCAAAATCCAGCTTGCGCTCCTGCACCAGTACCTTTTCAAGTTCCGGGCGGGTCCGCGGGTGTCTGGGCGTAAAGACCGTGCAGCAATCCTCATACGGCTCGATAGAAATATCAAACGTACCGATTTTCCGCGCAATCTGGATGATCTCTTCTTTGTCCATCCCGATACAGGGTCGGAAAACCGGCCGTGTAGCCAGCGGATCCGTTACATTCAGCGCCTCCATCGTCTGCGACGCCACCTGTCCCAGACTCTCCCCGGTAATCAGCGCCCTGCAATACAGGCGATCTGCCATCTTATCCGCGATTGCCATCATATAACGGCGCAAAAGCAACGTAAAATAATCTTCCTCGCAATTTTTTACCAGTTCCTCCTGAATATGCGTCAGAGAAACCACATGCAGATAAATATCCCCTGCATACTCCGAAACAGCCTGCGCCAGGCGAACCACCTTATCACGCGCCAGTTCGCTGGTATAAGGGAAAGATTCAAAATACAGCGCCTCCAGGCGGACTCCTCGCTTTGCCATCATATAGCCGGCAACCGGTGAATCAATCCCACCGGAAAGCAAAAGCAGCGCATTTCCGCCGGTTCCGTGCGGAATTCCTCCCGCGCCCTTGAAGGCACCGGCGTGAATATAAGCGCCGTACTCCCGCACCTCCACCTGCACCACAATATCCGGATTCCGGACATCCACACGCAGATGCGGACACACGGAAAGAATCTCTCCGCCGATTTCGGCGGAAATCTCCATGGAGTTGAGCGGGAACGTCTTGTCCGAGCGCTTTGACTCCACTTTGAATGTCTTACAGGCACGCAGAAAATCCGGCAGGTACGCACGTGCAAGCGCCCTTACGGCATCCATGTTTTTCTCGCAGACGCCGCAGCGGCAGACCGTTACAATACCGAACACCTTTCTGGCGGCATCAAACATACCGTCAATATCGCATTCCCCGTTTTCCGGCTCAATGTAAATGGTGCTCTGCGCCCGGTAAATATTGAACTGCCCATACCGCTTCGCTCGCTTGCGCAACTCCCGGCAAAGTACATCTTCAAAATACTTCTTATTGGCTCCTTTGAGTACAATCTCACCGTACTTGCAAAGGAGAATCTCCTTATTCGTCGTCACAGGCATCCTCCCCGTCTTCTACATCTTCTACGTCTTCTCCGTCAGGGTCAGGCGTAATCAACGCCTTGGCTATCTCCAGCAGTTCCTCCGGCACAAACACGTCCGTTCCGTACATGGAAAATCCCGCAATTACCTTTACCGCGCCGCCGCTTCCGCGCTCCTTGTACAGAAAAGGGATATTTTCCCCCTCCAGAATGCTGCGGATAATGGCAAGCTCCACGTTATCGTGAACCGTGGTCAAAAAAGCCAACCCCCGGTCATGGTAGGCAACTTTATCCAGTCCGAAAAAACGATCCATCCGCATATCCTCCTTTCACTTCCGTCTTTTCCGGAAGAAGTATACTCAACAATCGTAGTAATGGGGGAACAAAGCCTCCCAGACTTTCATGCAGGCAATGGTATCCGCAATCGAAGAATGCGGAATTCCGTCCCATGCAATACCCAAGCACTCCATCGCGTCCGTCAGCGCCGCGTGGGAAAGATCAGGGTGATGCTCATGTTGGTAACGCACAAACTCGTTGGCACAGCACCGCGTTTTGCGGAACAGCTCCTGGCGTTCCGCTTCGGTCTGATAGATATACTTGATATGGCTGTAATCCGTTGACACGCCGTAAGCAATCAGATTATCCGCCCCGGCAAAAATTTCTTTGATCTGCGGTGTCAACTGATCCAGCGTCGGCGCATCCGCCACCATGGCAGGCGTGATACCGTGAATCTTCTCGGTTCGCTTCCACCGCTTATTATGTACCGGATGGACATAAGTATCCATCACAACCTCTCCCTTGGCATTGACAATGGAAATGGAAATGATCTCATCATGATCATACACGCCGGTCAGTTCCAAATCAAAGAAGAGCACCCGTTCCCTGTTCATGTGGTAGAAGGCGTCCCGGTGGGCATCCCCCTCGGCGCGCCGCACGGCAAGATCCTCCGCAAAGCAGGCTTCACACAGTTTCTTTTTATAGCGCACAAACTTGCCGCATTTCACACACATCAGCGGCTTACGCACCGCCGTCTTCTTGTCATAAAAATAAATCCGTGTTTTATCCTGCCGCAGACTGTATGCAACCGGTTCTTCCACAACGTCGTAGTTCATCTGTTCCAGACGTTCCTTGGTATAGTACCCATAGGACGCTGCCCGCTTGATGCTCATACGCTCAATTACCGTCCCGCTTTCCAGCGTCAGGCGTTCATTTTTGGCAGTCGGGTAATACCAGAGTTCCGGAGGCGCCTCCGCTACACGTTGGGGGTCAAAGTAGTAAATGATACTGCCGTCCTGTGCAACATCGAATGCGCATGGCTCACCCGTCGGCATCAGGTGCAGTTGCGTCAGAGTCCCCCTGGTCAGGTAATCCTTTGCATCCGCCTCTTTGCGCGACAGCTGCGGAATCACAGTTCCGGAGCGCAATTTCCTCGTGTTTCTCAAATCAAACCTCCCGGTTTCTTTTATGGTAAAAGAAATATACACAAACATTCATTTTATTATATCACATTTTTTTCTGTCTTGCAAGGGGTAAATCAACATTTTTCGGCGCGCAAAGGCATTTGTCTGACCGGGAGAGGATTTTACACGAGGGCGTACTGAATGTCTTAACGACCACGCTTTTGCGTAAAAAATCAGCGAGGGTCGCTTTACAGCAACCCTCGCCGGAGCGGAATATTCAGGAGCGTTCCGCCAAAGGGATATACGCTTCCTCTTTCATCAGGCATTTGTAGCCCGGGCGGATAATTTTCTGGGAAGTGCAGAACTCCTCCATCCGGTGTGCGCACCAGCCCGCCACACGTGCAATCGCAAACAACGGTGTATACATCTCCACCGGGATCCCCAACATCCGGTAAACAAGCCCGGAATACAGATCCACGTTGGCACACATCTGGCTGTGCGTTCCTTTGTAAGCATTGAACACATCCGGTGTCAGACGCTCAATGGAGCAAAGCAACTCAAAGTCGTCCCCGTACCCTTTCTCATACGCCAATTTTCTGGCATACTTTTTCAAAAGAACCGCACGGGGATCGGAAAGCGTGTAGACAGGATGTCCCATTCCGTAAATCAAGCCGCTCCCGTCATTTACCTCCCCGCGAAGAATCCGCAAGAGATAGTCCTTCAACTGCCCGTCATCCTTTGGGTTGCCCACATTCTCCTTGATACAGTCAAACATCTCCTGCACCTTGATATTCGCTCCGCCATGCCTAGGACCCTTCAGTGCGCCGATACCGGCGGCAATTGCCGAATAAGTATCGGTACCGGAACTGGACAGCACACGGGTTGCAAAGGTCGAACAGTTTCCTCCGCCGTGCTCGGAATGCACCACCAGACACAAATCCAGAAGGCGTGCTTCCTCCTCAGTATAGCTCTTGTCCGGTCGCAACACACGCAGAAAATTTTCTGCCGTACTCAGTTCACTGCGCGGATTGTGGATATTCAGACTTTTATAGTAAAACACGTTCTTGTAAACCGCATACGCCTGCGCTGCAATCACGGGCAAACGTGCCAGAATTTCCATGCTCTGCCGCAGCATATTGGAAAGACCGGTCCCGTCCGGATCGTCGTCGTATGCGTACAGCGCCAATACCCCCATCTCCATCTTGTTCATAATGGAGCGGGAAGGCGCCTTCATGATAATATCCTCGGTAAAACGCGGCGGTAAAAAGCGGTAAGCGTCCAACAGTTCGCAAAAATGTCGGAGTTCTTCTGCGTTCGGCAGTTTTCCGAAGAGCAACAGATACGCACATTCCTCAAAGCCGAACCTTCCCTCTTTGACAAAGTTCTCGATCAGATCATAAAGGTCATATCCACGATATTGCAGGCTACCCTCCACAGGGGTTCTCTCCCCCTCGTTCACCACGTAGCCATGGGCGTTACCGATCCGCGTCACACCGGCAGTGACCCCCGTTCCGTCAGCCTCGCGAAGCCCGCGTTTTACACGGTAACTGTCAAAAGCCTCTTTGGGAATCCGGTACGCCGGCTGCGCCAATTGGTACAGGGCATCAAAATCTTCATCCAATTCTTCCTGGGTAATATCCGAACGTTCAGGAACGTAATAACGCATAGCCATTCTCCTAATCTTGCAAATTTGGACCTTTATTATAACACAGCCCAGTTGAAAATGCAATATGTTTTAGAGAATTATTCATTTTTATTTTCTCCACGATTCAATCCGGCTCAAACCGTTTTCGACACCACCAGACAAATCACCGCATCGGCACCGGCACCGTGCAGCAAAGTTCCCGCTACCGCCATCCCGGCACCCGTGGTAAAAATATCGTCAACCACCACGACAGTCTTCCCTTTGATCACCTCTGCGGCATCATGACGCAAATACAAGGTCTTTTTCATATTGACGGAACGCTCCCTGCTGTTCAATCCCTTTTCTTCTTTTCCGCTATGACGCAAAATCAGTTGCGGACGTGCGGGGACTCCAAGCATCCCGGCGAGGCGGCGTGTGATTTCCGCCGCGTGGTCACACCCGTCCCTAGCAATGGCGGCAGGACGGCGCGGAATCCACGCAAAACATAAATCCTCCACAGAAATTTTGTTTTTGTGGAGATAGGCAACCAGCTTCTCCCGCAATTCCACCGCGGCAAAATCGAAAAAACGAGACTGATCCGCATGCTTCAACCGATAAACCAAGCGGTTGGGCACATACCCATCGGCATCCGGTTTATAAAATGTCAGTTTGAGCAACGCCGTACATGCACTTTTCGGGAAACGCGCTGGCAGGTACGCACAGTCGGAAATAAACCCGCCGCAGCAGGGGCACGGCTCCAGTTTTGCCCGCCTCCATTTGCGCATGCATACCGGACAGAATACCAGTCCCGAGCGGTCTTCCGCACGCAAATCCAGCAATTCCCCGCATCCGGCGCACTTGGGCGGGAACAAAAAATACAGAATACGCTCTTTCCACGACAGTTCCATGGTTTCTCCTTCCACTGTAGCAATATACTTTTTCTCTTGTTTTTTTGTTTTGAATCTGCTATAATAAAGGCAATCATCAAAAGATCGGAGTATTTACAGCTATGAAAATTCTGAACATCGGATCCCTTAATCTTGATTACGTATATACGGTCCCTCATTTTGTCGCCGCCGGCGAAACATTGGCCTCCACTGCGCGGGAGGTCTTTTGCGGGGGCAAGGGGCTGAATCAGTCGATTGCGCTGGCAAGGGCTGGCGGACAGGTTCTGCACGCCGGGGCAATCGGACCGGAAGGTGGCGCACTGGAAAGGGCGCTGACCGATGCCGGTGTGGATACCCATTTGCTTCTGCACCGCGAAATACCAACAGGGCACGCAATGATTCAGGTCAATATGACCGGAAACAACTGCATTCTGCTTTACGGAGGCGCCAACCGCAGTCTTGACCGGGACTATATCGACCGGGTGATTGGCGAATGCGAACCAGGCGATATCCTGGTTATGCAAAACGAGGTGAACCTACCTCTTTACATGGTGGAACGCGCGTACAAAGCAGGCATGCGCGTTGTGCTGAATCCATCCCCCTACAATGAGGAACTTGCCGATATTCCCTTTGAGAAAGTCGCCTATCTGCTCCTCAATGAAACCGAAGGCAGGCAGATTACCGACAAATCCGACCCGGATGCAATCCTCTCTGCACTGCGCGGATCCTATCCGTCTTTGTGTGTTGTGCTGACGCTCGGAGAAAACGGTGCAATCTACGACGATGGGCACATCCGCACCCGCCAACCGATCTTTTCCGTCCCCGTTGCCGACACCACCGCAGCAGGTGACACCTTTACCGGATATTTTGTCACGGCAATTGCGAACGGTTCGTCACCCGCAGAAGCGTTGCGCACCGCATCCGCCGCATCTGCCATTTCGGTGTCACGCAAGGGCGCGTCGCCTTCCATCCCGCAAAAGGAGGAAGTAGCCGCATTTCTGGCAACACATCATTGAACCTTCAGAGTCTGATACTGACCTCCCCGCTGTCCAGTGCTTCGGTTGATTCGTCCGCATACCGGACAAGTAAACGGCAGTCATCGTCGATTCCGTATACCAGCGCCGTCTTTTCGCGTACCGTCACATATCGGTTCTGTAAAACGGAGCGGTCGCGGTATGCACCGAGAAATCCCCGATCGGGCAAAGCCCGATACAAACGGAAGAAATGTGTAAGCACGGATGCTGCCAGTCGCTCCCTTAAAAGCGGATCGGTCCGTTCTGACAGGAGAGCACCCGCAATCGTCTGAATTTCCTGCGGGAACCCGCCTTCCGGTTCGTATACGTTGATACCGATCCCACAAACGGCATAGTCCAGATGTCCGTTCCCGTCTGCGGCACCCTCAACAAGGATTCCGCAGACTTTTTTTTCGCCTGCATACAAATCGTTTACCCATTTGATCCCGCACTGCACCCCGCAAATTTCCATGACCGCATCGGCAACAGCCACCGCGGTCATAGGCGTGATCAGCGGAATCTGCGTCATCGGTAAAGACGGGCGCAAAAGAATACTCATATAGATGCCGCAGCCCCCCGGAGACCGGAAGCTATGATCTCCCCTGCCGCGTCCGGCGGTCTGCCTGTCCGCAAGTAACACCAGCCCCTCCTGCGCACCGCCCGATGCCTCTTTCCGGAGCACGGCATTTGTGGAATCCACCACATCCGCACACACCACGCAAATATCCGCCTCATGCAAAAATGACATGACCGTCTTCTGTCTTTGTTCCGCATTCATATACGCACCGCCCCTCACTGCTTCTCGCTCCATTATATACCCGGCACACTTTTTTGTCAATCGGCAATCCCAGGGTGCCGGGACTCTTCAAACAAAACAAAATGCGGCTTGCGCCGCATTTTGTTTTGTTGTTTAATTACTTTTTGTTGAGCTGAACGCCATCCAACTTGATGAACCCGTCGCCCTTTTCGTAAGAATGAGAACCGCTGAACTTCGCAGCGTTGTCATCCTTGGTATCAAGAGTGATCGTCATGGTCTTCTTCTCGTCCTTGGTCTCAATCTTGTAAGTACCTTCCAGGGTTTTGCTGGTTTCAACTCCAAGAATCTTGGCCGTGTAGGTAATGGTAACCTTGCTGCCGCTGAACTTGTACTCAACTGCTGCCTTAGCGACACCCAAGTCAAGCTCACCTGCATATGTACCGGAAACAGTTTCCGCACAGGATGCAAAGACAAAGCAAAGCATGGTTGCCGCAAGAACGATAGCCAGAACCTTTGTAAGAACCTTCATGATTTTTCCTCCATTGAAATTCGGTTAACCGGTTTCCCGATTCCGTCACTATTATAACACACGCCCTTCACGTTGTCAAGTAAAAAAATCGATTATTTTTCATTTTCGTATTATTGACCAAATCAACAAATACTTAGTTGTTTTCTTGTACGGGACGTTCAAACCCGTGCACAAAACCGGACACATCTGCAGAACAAATGTCACCCCCGATTACACGATTGCGATAAACCAACACATTCGCGTACACGGTTTCTTCATACGACGGATAATTGGTCACTGTAAAGGTATAACGCATAATCTGCTTATTCTTGTATTTGGACAAATCGCATCCCTGCTCTTTCTGCATTTGATTGTATCCCGCAAAAATTTTATCAAAACGAGCCGGAACAGTGACCTGGACACTTTGGACACCCGCCGCATCCACCTGCCATCCGAATTGTGACAGGAATGCAGCCGCATCCTCCGCGCTCCGGATTTTATCATAAGAACGACTGACTGTCCCGCTGCTTGAACCGCTCGCCTCTGTACGCACTTCTCCCTCCTGCATCCCTGCCGGTGCATCCTTTCCGACCGCATAGGTCGGCACAAATGCAATCAGGGCAATCAACGCCGCCAACGCCACACAAACAACACCGACAAATTTGAGTGTACTTGCACGCATGGAATAAACAAACATAGAAAAAATCCTCCCCGCAAATCATTCTGCTGCATCTTATGTGCGGGAAGGATCAATTATGACAATCGCTCGGAACTTGTTTTGTGCGCCTGCACGCTATGCACAATGGCGATCAGAATATAGGTTGCCAACATAGAGGAGCCGCCGCAGGAAATAAACGGCAGCGTAACCCCAACTACAGGCAACATGGCAAGACACATGCCGAGATTTTCCAATGTCTGTACAATAATGTATGCGGCAACACCGATGCAGAGAAATCTGCCGTAGTCCCCCTTTGCCTTGCTTGCGATCACCAAAACACGGATAACCAGAGCCAGTAACAGTCCGATTACAGCAACACCGCCGACGAAGCCGAACTTCTCACAGACGGTTGCGAAAATAAAGTCGGTGTGTGAAGCAGCAAGATCTTCATACAATCCGCCGGAAAACAGTCCTCTGCCGGAAAAGCCGCCGTTAATGATACATTGCCTTGAGCGCAACGGCTGCTGCCCCTTGTCCAACGGATCCAATTCCGGATTGAATCCGACGATAATCCGCTTCTGTTGGTAAGGCTCCAGGTGATTCCAAAGCCACGGAAACGCAACCGCCAGAGCAACCGCAGCACCAAGATAGTACCACATACTGATCCCCGCGCAAAACAACAGAATGACGATCGCGCAGATGTACACCATTGCAACACCGAGATCTCCGGACAAAAGAATCAGCCCAACAACCGCGCCTGCATGTAAGCCAAGCCAAAGAAGCGTCAAAGGTCTGTTGATCCGGTTCCGGACCGTATAAAGATGCCGGGCAAAAGTGCATAAAAAAGTAATTTTTACAAACTCCGACGGCTGTATGCCAATTTTCACAATCGGGATAATCAGCCAGCTTTTATTGGTCGTTTCCCGATTTTCCCCGGAAGAACCGAACAAAAGCGTTATGGCCAGGATGCCGACCGAAAAAATCAACATGGGAACCCACAGTTTGTCCACAATAAAGTGGTAATCAACATGCGAAATCAGAACAGAGATGACAATCCCAGCCAGTGTCATGGCAATCTGCATTTTCAGCTTGCTCATACCGAAGTTATCTACGGCACCGACAATGGTCAGAATGCTGATGCCGGACAATCCCAATGTACAAAGGAACAGCACCGGGTCCATGTTGCAAAATATCCGCCGGAACAGCTTTCCCACGCTTTGCGCACCTCCTTTCCGGCTTTTCTTTCGAGAAAACAGGGCAGTCACATGCTGTCGGCTGCCCTGATACTCATTCTGTTTTTACGGGATCAGTACTGTCTGCCCCAAACCACCATATGCTTTGCCGGCTTTCCGCAACAAACGCAAACGTCGGACAGATGCTCTTCCGTGAACGGAATGCACCGGGATTTCACTCCGCCGGTCGTATCCTTGATCTTTTCCTCGCATGCGCTATCGCCGCACCACATTGCCTTGATGTAGCCGGGGCGGTTAGCGGCAATGTCCAAAAATTCCTCGTAGGTGGTTGCAGTGTACAGTTTTTCACGGAGATTCTTCTCCGCACGGGCATACAGCTCGTCATGCACCTGTGTCAGCATTGCTGCGACTTCATCCTCCAGGGCATCCAGCGACACGGTCTTCTTTTCGCCGGTTGCGCGGGAAACAAGCACGCAGACATTTCCTTCAATATCGCGGGGACCGATTTCCAGACGGACCGGAACGCCCTTCATCTCATACTGACTGAATTTCCAACCCGCCGACTGATCGCTGTCGTCCAGTTTGACACGGATTCCCTTTGCGGCAATGCGTGCCTTGACCTCATTTGCCTTTTCCAGAACACCGGGTTTATGCTGTGCCGCAGGGATAATCACCACCTGAATCGGTGCAACAACCGGCGGCAGAATCAAGCCGTTATCGTCCCCGTGCGTCATAATAATCGCACCGATGGAACGGGTAGAAAGCCCCCAGGAAGTCTGGTGCGGATGTTTGATCGTATTGTCACGCGCAGTGTAGGTAATATCAAAAGCCTTGGTAAAGCCGGTACCGAAATAGTGGGAAGTACCGCCCTGCAGGGCATAGCCGTTGTGCATCATGGGCTCAATGGTATAGGTCTCCTCGGCACCTGCAAACTTTTCCTTCTCGGTTTTCTGCCCGATGATGGCGGGAATCGCCAATGCTTCCCGATAAAAATCGGCATAAACATGAAGCATCCGCAACGTTTCTTCCCTTGCCTCCTCCTCGGTTTCATGCATGGTATGTCCCTCCTGCCAGAGGAACTCGGAAGTCCGCAAAAACGGTCTGGTGGTTTTTTCCCAACGCACAACATTGCACCACTGATTGTAGAGCTTCGGAAGATCCCGATAGGACTGGATAATGTTACGATAGTGCTCGCAGAACAACGTTTCGGAAGTCGGTCTGACGCACAGACGCTCGCTCAGCTGGTTCTGCCCGCCGATGGTCACCCATGCGCACTCGGGCGCAAATCCTTCCACGTGATCCTTCTCCTTTTGCAGAAGGGATTCCGGAATAAACATAGGCATATAGACATTCTCGTGCCCCAATGCCTTGAAACGTGCATCCAGGTCGCGCTGAATGTTTTCCCAGATGGCATAGCCATAAGGGCGGATAATCATACATCCGCGCACACCGGAGTAATCAACCAACTCAGCTTTTTTTACAACGTCGGTGTACCACTGCGCAAAATCGACGTCCATGGACGTGATTTGCTCGACTCTTTTCTCTTTTGCCATAACTTTTTTATTCCTTTCATTGTCGGACACATATTGGATACATTATACGCTCATTGTTCCTGTTTGTCAAGGGCTTTACCCGCAAAATCCCCCCGGTCTGCCAATTCCGGATAGTGCATACGAATGATATTCCGGGTCAACGGAATCAGGAGCAGCACAGACGCCGCAATCCACGCGCCTGGATCGCCGAAACACATCGCAGCAAAGGCAAGTGTGGATGCCGATGCATCAATCGGCGCCCCGTTGATTGCGGCAGGCAAAAAGGAGCAGATCAGAATCCGTGCAAACAGTTCTGCAATCCCGGCGCCCAGAACATAACCGGAACGGCAGATGCCCTGCACCGCGCTCCGTGTGACAATCAGAAAACCAAGGATGGCATAAAGCGCGATGTCAACATAGAGGAAGGTATTGCCAAACCGAACGGTAGCCTCCGAAACCTTGTCCGCGCTCAGAAAAATATACTGGTAAGAACCGTTGATGGAAAGCAGAAATCCTGTCAGGGAACAGGCAACGGAGATTCCCAGCATCAAAAGAAGCGTCTGCACGGTTCCCTTGCGGATACGCCGGTATTCGCCGGCACCGTAATTTTGGGCATTGAATCCGAGAATTGCCGAACCGAGCCCGTTGAAAAATGCCATCAGGAAATTGATCAGCTTGTTTGCCGCACCGAATCCGTTCTGCGCCGGTGTACCGGCTACCATCGATCCGTCAGCAGTCAGATCAAATTGCACCATTGCACCCTGCATCACGATGATTCCGACAGCAAGAATGGAAAATTGCAGTCCCAACGGCACGCCCTGACGCAGGTGCGCCAAAACACTCCTCCACCCGACGCAAAAATCCTCGCGGTGCAGGCGCAGGTCCGGATAGCGGCAGAGCGTGTAAACAAAGGAAACAACCACGCTGATCATCTGTGCCAGTATGGTTGCCACCGCTGCTCCCATCGGTCCCCAATCAAACGGAACCAGAAACAAAATATCCAGCCCGACATTCAACAGTGTGGAAAACACAAGAAACAGGAGCGGAGACACCGAATCTCCCAGCGCCCGCAGTACGCCGCAGACAAAATTGTACCCCATCTGCGCAATAATTCCAAGGAAGATCACAAAACAATAGATGTATGCCGCATCGTACACCTCGCGGTGATCCGGCGTCAGATGAATCCAGGAAAGCATGGTCGGCAACAGCAAGAGCGCGGCAACCGTCAAAACAGCGGAAATGGCAAGCGACAGATATATCTGAACGACAAACGAACGGCGCGTTCCCTTCTTGTCCCCGCTTCCGACGCAACTGCCGGTCAGGACACTGAATCCCGCCGTACAGCCAAAGGCAAACTGCAGAAAGATAAAGGTCAGCGGAAAGGTGTCGTTGACGCCCGCGACCTGACCGGCTGTCAGCACCTGCCCGCAGATAATGGCATCGGTCAATACGTAAATCTGCTGTAAAAAATACGAAAACATAATCGGTGCGGCGTACCGCAGAATTACCCTCCACGGCTTTCCCACCGTCAGATCAATCGGTCCGGACAGTTTCTTTTTCAAAGAAATCCCTCCCTTCGGAATACGCCATTATTATACACTTTTTCATTGAAAATACAAGAGGATCGCGTACAGATATTCTGACAAAAATCCGCACAAAAAACAGCTGTCCGCAGGGCAAAAAGACGGGAGTCGGTAAAGCAGTCCGCATTTTTTGCCCTGATCCCGTTATAACGAAAAAAATCATTTGCTTTTTTGTTTTGTTACCCAACCTTTTCCCGTTTTTTGCAACTATATAAGTGAAGTGCTGTCCGCAACTGTACATAGACCGGATTTCAACTAACGGTTTCTTGACACCTCTGTTTCGCGAATGTATAATGATAGCACAGACCAAAGGCGTCGCTGCGCCATTCAGATGGTGCAACTGCACAGTGACGCCGCAAATAAATGACAAAGGAGAACACACCATTGAGCGAAAATCGAAACAAAAAGAAAAAAGACCTGAGCCGCTACTACAAACAACAGGATTGGATGAAACCGGTCGGAGGCGCCCTGGCAATCGGCGGCGGTCTCTGGTTCTGGCTCGGATACTCCGTTGCATCCTATTACGGTCCCGGCATTCTGATTCCGGTCGGCATGTTTCTCTTCTTCTTTGATGCCGCAAGACACATCGGCACAAACGAAATAGAGGAATTGAAGGAGGATTTGCTGCGTGACTTTGACAGGTCCGTAACCGACATGAAAAATTACGAGCGGACCGTACTGAAACAGCCGTCCGACCGCATCAGTGACGGCTACCGCTTTGACGAAACGGCACACTATTTCAAACGGGTACGGGAGGCGGGCGTTGTGTCCGATCTGTTTGTCCGTTCTCACTTCTTTTTTACAAAAGACTCTCTGCTGATCTGTTCAAGGGAGGTCAGTCTGTCCGAAATGGATCCGAACACCGGCACCGGCTTTGCGGATCACAATGAACGCATCCGTTATGCGGATCTGCAAACGGTCAGTCTGGTCAAGGAGGAAATTCCGGTCACGCTCACGCGGAGCGGCAACACCGTCCATGCACGCGACTGTCGGTTGGTTCTTTGCCTGAACGACAATTCCTCGCGTTCTTATCCGGTACGTAACGATGTGGACGCAGACACCCTCTGCGAGGACATCAACCGACTGATGGAGGAAACCAAAAAGCAATCCCCTGCATCTGTTGAATAAGGCACCATCACACAAAAAATGCAAAAAGGCTGTTGCAAATAGGTTATACACCTACGGGCAACAGCCTTTTTGATACAAAAGACGACAGCGTTTATTGATCAGTCCATCCGGTATCCCAGCCCGCGTTCGGTATGAATGGGCTGTATTCCCGCCTCTTTCCAAAGCTTTGCACGCAAACGACTGATATACACTTCACAAAGGTTGTCCGCCTGCCGTGGGAACAGCGCCGTAATCTGCTCCCGCGTGACATACGCACCGTTTGCGCGGTACAAACAGGAAAGCACCATATACTCCCGTTCGGTCAGCACAACACGGGTCTGACCCACAAGACAGGAGCGACCGTCCGCACACGGGATCGGTCCGGACCGAATCTGTTGCGCGGTCACACCTGCCGATTCCGGCACACGGTCCACCTGAACCTGCCGCACCATGGCAAACAACGTTTCCAACAGAAACGGGCGGCAAAGCAGGAACCGACAGTTCTTCGGGATACGCCTTTTCTGCGCGGAATACGCGATCACCGCACATCCCTTCGGAATCCCCTGCGGGCGGCAGGTATCCACATCCAACAGCAGGATATCCGGCACCGCATGTTTCTCCCCGTCCAACACCGCACAAAATCCCGCGGCACACAACTCTGTCTTAAGCATCTTTGCAAACGGGATCTCACGGGAACGAATCACAATCTGCGCTTCCATAAAATCCCCCCGATGGCAACTGCCGTCACGACCAGGCAGACGCTCCCCGTCACTGCAATCCAGACCACCCACACAGCGTCCTTATCCGCCGCCTCGACGTCTGCCTTTTCGTGGAGTGCAAAGTCACCCGACCATCCGTTGCCGTAAAGCGCCCCGTCTGCCATCTCCCCCGCGCCGTTCGCACCCTCCGGATATGCCATCGCATCGGATGCACGGAACGTAACGCATTCGCCCGGAGCAGGCTCCTTTACATTGACATGTGAACGATGCAGCATCATCTGTGTCACACCCAGTCCGCAAAGGAAGAAAAGCATCACCGCAGCCACGGCACAGTAGCGTGTCAGGCGTGCACAGGTGCGCACCTTGCGGGTATGCTCCGCCTGCAATTCCGCCTGTCGCCGTTCCGCCGCCGCTCTCGCCTGCACAAGCAGGGCCCGGTGCAACTGCGGGGAAACCATGCAGTCCCGGGCATCCTCCCGGTTCAGACCGCTCTTCTCATTCATCGGTTCCTCCATACAAAACACCCCCTTCTGCTTATTCAGACGTATTGTCCGGGAAGAAGTTCCCTTTTCTGAGTATTTTTTTCAATGCGGTTCTCGCACGCGCCAGACGGCTGCGCACGGTTCCTTCAGAGATTTCCAACCGCTTGGCAATTTCCGCATAATCCATGCCCTCATCCACCCGCATCCGAAGAATTTCACGGTGCGGCTTTTTCAGTTGCGCAATGGCATTCTCCAGTTCGCGTTGGCGTTCTCCGGAGAGAACCGCCGCATCCGGCGCATTATCCGGATCGTCGTCAGGCAAATCCCATGCAAAAGCATCCGCTTCCCCATCCTCTCCGACAAACGGCTGCGTCTGGCGGCGATTCCGCCGGCGCACCAGATCAATGGCAGCATTTTTTGCCATCCGCGCAATATAGGCGTCCGGCTGGTCGATCCATACGAATTCATCCAGGATCTGCCACAGGCGCAGAAAAGTCTCCTGCGTCACATCCTCGGCATCTTCTTTTTGCCCTGTTATGCCGATCGCAATCCGATAGACAAAATTCTCATAGGCAGTGACGATTTCCGCAAATGCCTCTTCTTCCCCTGACCGTGCACGGGAAAACAGCAAAAGCCGTTCTTCTCCCGGCATCATTGCCGCACCTCATTTTCCCGCTCCGTTACGTCAGCGAAAGACTGCGAAACTTCCGCAATGATTGTTTCAAACGTTGCCAGATCCTCCGCGCGCATCACACGGTTCCGAAGCGCCGCCGCGCCGGGCAGATCCCGGATGTACCACGCCAGGTGTTTTCTGCCTTCCGCCACACCGGTATGTTCCCCCTTCTGCGCCACCATAGCACGCACCTGCCGCAGCGCCACCTGCATCTTCTCCCGCATAGACGGCGGCGTATACGGCACACCCTTGCATGCGGCGGCGATTTCCGTAAAAATCCACGGATTCCCCAGCGCCCCCCTGCCGATCATCACGCCGTCGCACCCGGTTTCCCGGAACATTTTCAGAGCATCCGCACCGGTACGGATATCGCCGTTCCCCACGACCGGAATCCGCACCGCTTCCTTGACACGGGCAATCACGGAAAGATCGATCCCCGGCTCGTACATCTGCTCACGGGTGCGCGCATGCACACAGATCATGGATGCGCCTGCATCCTCCAGATATTTTGCCATTTGCGGCGCATTGATATGTGCCCTGTCCCAACCGGCACGGATTTTGACCGTAACCGGCAATGAAGTTGCCGCACAGACCGCGCGGACAATTGCCGCCGCTGCGGCAGGGTCCTTCATCAGGGCGCTTCCTTCGCCGTTGGAAACCACCTTATGAACAGGGCATCCCATATTGATGTCAATCGCGTCTGCAAGACCGCTCCCCGCTCTGCCGCGGTAGGTTCCCTCTCCGATCAACGCCGCAGCCCGTGCAAGAAATTCCGGTTCACTGCCGAACAGTTGCACCGCAATCGGCTTTTCCCCGGCGGTCACATCGGTCAGCGCCGCCGTTTTCGCGGGTGCGCCGGCACGCGCAAGCTGTTCGTAGCACAGCGCCTTTGCGGACACCATCTCACTGACCGTATATTCCGCTCCGGCATCTTTGCAAACCGCACGGAATGCCCGGTCGCTGACCCCCGCCATCGGTGCCAGCATCAGCCCGTTTTCACACACGATATTTCCGAAACGCACCATGTTGAATCTCCTTTTGCATTCTTTACGGTGATTATAACACAGTCACGCTCCCCCTGTCAAGTAGCGGCACGGTGGGAACAAAAAGCCCCGGCAAAAATACCGGGGAAATCGGGAATTATCCGAGCAGTACAATGAGATTCTGCACTAAATTCTTGACGCCCAAAAAAATCAGAATAATGCCGCCGCACAATTCCGCACGTTGCCGGTGCCTGGCACCAAACGCGGACCCGATCCGGACTCCGCAAGCGGAAATCAGGAAGGTCGTCACCCCGATGATACCGACATAGAAGAAAATCTGCGGCATCTTCACACCCTCCATGGCAAAGGTAACGCCGACTGCCAGTGCATCAATGCTCGTGGCAACCGCCATCATCAGCATAACGCCAAATCCGAGATCACCGCTGACACATTTTCCCCCTTCTGCGGAAATCGCCTCACGAATCATATTGATTCCGATCAATGCCAGCAGGATAAACGCAATGATACCGGAAACCGCCTCCACATAGGACTCAAAAACCGCGCCGATAAAATAACCGATTGTCGGCATCAACGCCTGAAAAACGCCGAACCATGCCCCGACAATACACATTTTCCCAACCGTAACCCGATCCATTGCCAGGCTCTTGCAGACCGAAACGGAAAAAGCGTCCAACGACAGAACAACCGCAATCAAAAGGACTTCCCAAATACGCATGAAATGCCTCCGCAATACCAAAGAATGGACAGATACAAACAAAAAGGCGCAATCCGCACAGGCACCGAATCCCCGTGTACAGTACCCTTTTTCGTTCTGTACATGAGTCTCATCGATTAAGGCAAGTCAGGCGGATCCGATCCGACCAGTATGTTGACTTGCCACGCCATGCGCTGACTACTCCCTCAAGTGTCTACAATTTTATCACACCTTTCCCGACTTGTCAAGTATTTTTTCGGATTCCCCGTAAAATATATTGACGTAAAGGCATTCTTATGCTATAATAATCGCATAAACATACAATTCTGTGCGTGTCGCGTCTGTCGGAACGGCTTTTTCGCGCTTCCACGCAACACCTGATTGACTCTGTATTCGGAGGTATTTTTCGTCTATGAAGTACGGTTACATAGCAGGGCAACGGACCAATGTCTTTTACCCCGATCTGATGCATACATTGGGCTTGCCCTCGTATGAGCTTTGCATTCTGACGCCGGAACAGTTGGCGGATTTTTTTGAAGAGCGCAATTTTTCCGGAATCAATGTCGCTTACCCGTACAAAGATGCGGTGCTTCCTTTTCTGGACGAGGTCGATTCCTCCGCTGCCGCAGTGGGCGCCGTCAACACCGTTCTTAATAAAAACGGGATTCTGAAGGGTTATAACACCAATATTGACGGATTTCGGGCAGTTTTCAAAAAATTCGGTATCCAGGTGACCGGAAGAAAAGTCCTGATTGCAGGAACCGGCACGATGGCACGTGCCGCCGCGTTTATGGCAAAGCAGTTGTCTGCGGCAGAGGTGATATTTATCAGCCGGCACCCGAATGACGGATGCGTTTCCTACGACGAGGCACGATACAAGCATGCCGATGCGCAGGTATTTATCAACACAACCCCTGTCGGCACGCATCCGGATATTTCCGGTCGCCCCATCAATATTGCCGATTTTCCGCACCTAGACGGTGTAGTGGATACCATTTTCAATCCTTTGCGCACGAACCTGATTCTGGACGCCGAGGCAGCCGATATCCCGGCTTGTGGCGGCATGCGTCTGTTTGCCGCGCAGGCGGGCACCTCCGCCTCCCTGTTGCTCGGCAATCGGTTCACACAAGAACGTCTCCGTAATTCTTTCCGGGCGCTCTGCAACCTGGACAGCAACATTGTCCTGATCGGTCTGCCGCACAGTCGCCGGGATGAAGTCGCGAAAGTCCTTTCGGAACGTTTGGGACGTCAGGTGATTGACACCACGCAAATGTTAGAGCAAAAATCCGGACGCAATGTCGACGAAATCCTGCAAAGTGACGGCGAAGCGTGCCTGTACGCAATGGAAAGCGAAATCATCCGGGAAATTGCGGGTACCACCCATGCGATTATTATCACCGGAAACGGATTGACCTCCTGCCCGGAAAACATTCGCTATCTTTCCATGAACGGTACGCTTTTCTTTGTCGACCGCACGCCGGATCTGCTATCGCAGACGAATGCCGCTTCCATGTCTTTCGCACAAAAAGAACTGTATAGGCTTTTTGAGTCGCGCATTCACGGATACCTGTTCTGTGCGGACGAGCATATCGACGGCAACGGTACCCCGGAAGAAGTAGCGAAAAACATTCTGGAAATTTTCAACCGGGAAGAGCCCAAAAAGGCGAGAAAACGCCGCTGATGCCGACAATCCCCCAAAAAACAAGTGTGCCGCATGTACGGGAAACTCCCGTCATGCGGCACTCGTCTTTATCTCTGTTTTTTATATTTTCTTTGACAGCTCTGGCGGACTTCCCGCCCGTATCAGATAACCGTTTTTTCGGATTCTGTCTTTTCCTTCTCTGCGTGTTGCCCATACAGATGGCAAGCCACAAAGTGCCCTGACTCATACTCACACAATGCGGGTTGTTCCTTTTTACAGATTTCCATGCAGGATTTGCACCGCGTATGGAACTTACAGCCGGACGGAGGATTTGCCGGACTGGGGATATCCCCCTCCAGAATAATCCGTTTCATTTTGACATCCGGGTCCGGAACCGGGACAGCCGAAAGCAATGCCTGGGTGTACGGATGCATCGGATGCGCAAAAATCCGCTTCTTCGGTCCCTTTTCCATGATGTGTCCCAAATACATCACCGCCACATCCGTGGAAATATGCTCTACCACGGACAGGTCGTGGGAAATAAACACATAGGTCAACCCTCTTTGCTCCTGCAGATCCTTGAGCAGGTTGATAATCTGTGCCTGAATGGATACATCCAGTGCCGAAACCGGTTCGTCACATACGACGATCTTGGGGTTGAGCGCCAACGCACGGGCGATGCAGATTCTCTGCCGCTGTCCGCCGGAGAACTCATGCGGGTACCGATCATAATAATGCGGTTGCAGTCCGCACTCTTTCATAATTTCCAGTGCATATTCGCGGTAACGGCTTTTAGGAACAATGTGATGCTGACGCACTGCTTCACCGATGATTTCGCCCACCGTCATACGGGGGAAAGACTGGAATACGGATCCTGGAAAATGATCTGGATATCCGGGCGGAGCTTCTGCATTGCGGGCTTTGTCAGCTTCGCAATGTTGACACCGGTCTGCCCGATGATTTCCAACAGCTTCTCGCGGTCCGCAGTCCGGTAAGTGTCATATGCCGGATCGTCCGGCAAAAGCCTGCGCAACTGGGCATCGGTCAGTTTCTGAATGGAAAGTCCTTTGTAAATAACCTCTCCGGAGGTAATATCATACAAACGCAGCATGGTACGCCCCATGGTGGTTTTTCCGCAACCGGATTCGCCCACCACACCGAGCGTCGTTCCTTTCTTGATTGTAAAACTGACATCGTTGACAGCCTTTACACTGGAAAGCACATGCCCGAACACATCTGTTTTGATCGGAAAGTGCTTGCACAGATCCCGAACAATGACAATTTCATCCGTCTGTTCCGGTGCAGAAACTGCTCCGCATTGCTTTTCTTTGCTCTCAGACATCATGCCTTTCCTCCCTTCGCAGATTCCTCCGAGACATCCCGGTACAGGTGGCACGCCACGCGATGTGTACCGGAAACCGTGCGTGTCTCCGGATATTTTCCGTCACACGCTGGGCAACGGCGGTCGCAACGATCACGGAAATAGCAATAGTCCGGCATATCCACCGGGTTCGGAACCGAGCCGGGAATGCTGTAAAGACGGTCCACCTTCTGGTTGACAACCGGCTTACTCTTCTGCAAACCGATGGTATACGGATGCAGCGGATTCTTAAAGATCTCAGCCGCCGTTCCCTGTTCAATCACACGACCGGCATACATCACCACCACATAATCCGCCATTTCCGCAATCACACCCAGATCATGGGTGATCAACATGATACTACCGTTGATCTTCTGCTTGATGTCCCGCAAAAGATCCAAAATCTGCGCCTGGATGGTTACGTCCAACGCCGTAGTGGGCTCATCCGCAATAATCAAACGGGGATTGCAGGCAAGCGCCATCGCAATCATGACACGCTGCCGCATACCGCCGGACAATTCATGCGGGTACTGCCCGTAAATGCGCGCGGGATCCGAAATGCCGACCAATCCCAACATTTCCACGGATCTCGCCTTTGCGGATTCCTTGGTTGCCCCCTCCTCATGCAAAAGCACCACCTCATCCAATTGCTGGCCGATCCGGAAAACAGGGCTCAGACTGGTCATCGGCTCCTGAAAAATCATTGCCATTTCCTTGCCACGCAGCTTATTCATGTCTTTCGTCGGCATTTTGGCAATGTCATACACCTTACCGTCGCCGGCACAAAAACGGATGGAGCCGCTGCTGATCTGACCCACGGCCCCTGCACCAACTGCATGAGCGACAGACTGGTCACCGATTTTCCGCAGCCGGACTCTCCGACGACTCCCACAATACTCTCTTTGGGAATACTGAAGGTTACACCGTCCACCGCCTTCACCGTGCCGACATCGGTATAAAAGCAGGTGTGAAGATCATCAAACTCCACGATATTTGCCGGATCCTTCATCTGCGTCAGATACTCACTCTCCGGCACATTTTTCCTGCGCTTTTTCTTTTCAAAGGCACGCATGATCTTCCGGTTCTGCCGGGAAATCCGCCTTGATTCCTTGGCGGAAATATAATGGGTTCCGCTCTTCTTTGCTTTTGTTTCCATCTATCTGTGTTCACTCCTCAACCATGGCTTAGGACGTATCGGGATGTATACCGTGCCACTTCGTTCTCAGGCGCGGGATTTCAAACGAACAAGTTATGTTATAAGCTTTTTTCCGACCTTTGTCAACATGATTTTTCTCACTTATGCCACGAAAAAGACTTGACTTTTCCCGGAATACCTGTTATAATGCCACATACTGTTTGTTAGGAGGAGACATACATGAAACGCAAAATTTTTGATTTTACCCCGCTGACCGCGGCGGTTACATTGCTTGCCTATACCATCCTGCTTTCCTTCACAGGCATCGCTTTTCTGACCAATGGGCATCCCCCTCTTCCCGGAATTCTCTTTCTGTTACTTCTTATCTCCCTGCTCGCCGTACTTTGGTATTATATCCTGATGGCACCCACCATTTCTCCGGACGGCGCCCGTCACGGAAAAAAGTTTATCAAAAAAGAGAATATCCACTACGATATTTTCTACAACCGCCGCATCCGCGAAATTCAGATTGAACTTTCGGATAAAACCATCCGTTACACACAGCTTCCGGAAACGGAAATCCAAAAAAGATGCATCTATGTACAGGCAACCCGCGCGAATCTCCGCAAACTCGGCTCCTACCTGGAATGCGAAATGGTCATTCCCGAGGAAGCAAAGCGGAAAGGAAGAAAGAAAAAATGAGTAAACGCGCCCAACGAAAGGCAGAAGAGGCAGAAATTCTGCGAAAAATGTATGCACAGGACGACGATACGGAATCTTCTTTTCCGGATTCCCAGGATCCCACGGAATCGGTCAACGGAGGCAACCAGGACCGGACCGACAAAAAGGAACCGCTCCCGGAGAGCAAATCCGCCAATGATGAACTCCGGTGTCCGCGCTGCGGGGCTCATCTGCGAAACCTCACCGGGTGCCCGCACTGCGGTTACCGCGGTTATATTCCCATGAGCGTCAATCAAACGCGGCGTATCAAATGGATTCTCTCCCCCATTCTCCTCATCGCCATCCTGCTCTTTTTGATTCTGCGCACACAGGGAGTCTTTTAAGGACGACAGTGTGAATTACGGACACAAAAGAAAAAACCGCTCGGCAATCGGGCGGTTTTTCAAGTGCTCAACTCAAACCGTTTGTTAAAAAAGAAACAATATATTGAATATTCTGACTAACCACTTGCAGTCAACTGCGCACGCAAAAAAGCCATGATTTTCTTCTCTTCACGGGAAACCTTGACCTGCGACAGACCAAGCTGCCGTGCGGTTTCGTCCTGCGTCTGGTTTCGGAAATACCGCAACAGTACAATTTTCTGCCATTGTTCCGGCATTCTTGACAACGCCTGAGACAGAGCAACCCGGTCTGTCAGCGCTTCCATCTCATCCGCGGCATCCCGATCCGGCAGGCTGTTCTCATAGGTAGGAGAGTCCTCTCCGCAAACCGTTTCGGAAAGGGACGTCACCGGTGAGGTGGCATCCAATGCAATGGCAGCCTCTTCCGGCGTTACATTGCAAAGTGCCGCCAGTTCCGCAATTCCCGGCTCCCTCCCCTGTTGCATACGGATCCGGTTTCTTTCCCGCAGAAGTGCCACACCGATCTGCTTGTAGGAACGGCTGACGCGTATCAGCCCGTCATCGCGCAGATGTCTCCTGATTTCACCCGTGATCAGGGGGACTGCATAGGTTGAGAACGCCGTATTTCTGGAAAAATCAAAACTGCGGACAGCCTTGATCAGTCCGATCATCCCGATCTGCATCAGGTCTTCCATATCGGTCCCACGGTCGCGGAACCGCACGGCAATGCTGCGCACAAGTGCGGTATTGTGCACCACAAGGGATTCCAGCGCAGCCTCATCCCCGCTTTGTGCCGCACAAATCCAGGTCCGATTCTGTTCATACCGCTCATCCGCGGTCAATTCAGCCACCGCGTTTTTCACCTTTTCCGATCACCCTTCCTTACAGCCCGTTATGTAAACCGCCATGCAGCTTTTTGAAGAGGATTACGGTTGTTCCCTTCCCGACCGAAGAGCGCACCGACAGCTTGTCCATAAAGCTCTCCATGACGGTGAATCCCATGCCGCTCCGCTCACCGGCTGCGTCGGTTGTATACATCGGCTGACGCGCCTGCCTGACGTTCGGGATTCCGCACCCCCGGTCCCGGATTTCAATCCGGACAATTCCTCCTTCCATCAGGGTAACCTGCAGGGTGATCCACCCGACCGTTTCGCGATACGCATGTACAATACAGTTTGTAACCGCCTCCGAAACGGCGCACTTGATGTCCGCAAGTTCCGTTGCCGTCGGGTTTTCCTGTGCGCAAAATGCCGCCACCGCGGCACGTGCCATTCCCTCATTTACCGACAGCGAAAGTAATCTGACCTGCATCCGGTTGCGCACCGCTCCTTCAAATTTTTCTTTTCTGCCTGCCATTTCCTGCTCTCCTTTCATTTTTTGCAGCATTCCCGTCATTGATCTGCACCATTCGATCCAATCCCGCCAAACGCAAAATCCGTTCGGTCGCCGGTCCGGTCTTCGCAACGACCAGTTCGCCCTCCAGTTCTTTCATCAGATTGTATCGTCCCATGATCAAACCGATACCGGAACTGTCCATAAAACTGACACCGGAAAGATCCAACTCCAACCGTTTCGGACGCACTTCAAGAATTTCACGGTCAACTTCTTCCCGCAGGGAAACCGCAGAATGATGATCAACCTCGCCTTCTATCCGCACGGAAAGCACATCGCCCTCCGCCTTTTGCGAGAACTCCGCTCCACCGATGCTCATACTTTTTTCCTCCTTCTTTTTTTCTCCGCTTTCATCTTATCACATTTCCCACGCGAATCCGGTCGGATTCGGGGACACAAAAAAATTTTCCGACACAAAAAATGCGCCTTGCGGCGCGGGACGTATCCCATATTTTCATCGGATTGATGTAAAAACAAAATACCCGTCACAAAAAGCCCCATACCGGAGAACTTTTCCGATATGGGGCTTCCTAACTAAAACAACAGTTTCGTTGACGTCAAAGTACGCCAATCATCCTTCAGACTGGGATTTCTTGTACGCTTCCACAATCTTTGCGGAAATATTGCCGGGCACAACATCATAGCCGGTCACGGTGAATTCAAAGGACGCGCGTCCCTGCGACATCGCACGCAGGGTGATCGGGTAATCGGCAATCTCGGACTTCGGAACGGTCGCCTGAATCACGGTATAGCCCTTCTTATGTTCATCGGGATTCATTCCCATCACACTGCCGCGGCGCTTATTGAGGTCGCCCATGACATCTCCGACCATACTTTCCGGCGCCGTTACATAAAGGTCGCCGACAGGCTCCAGAAGTACCGGGGCGGATAATTCCAGGCACTTTTTGTACGCAAGGTTTGCCGCGGTTTTGAAGGAAACTTCATCCGAGTCAACCGCATGGTAGGAACCGTCGTACAGTTCCGCCTTGAGTCCGACCATCGGGAAACCGGCAACGCCCTTCTGCATGGCATCAACCAATCCCTTTTCCACTGCAGGAATAAAGTTCTTCGGAACAGAGCCGCCGACGGTGGCATCCACAAAGGTCAATCCCTCCTCGTCGCCGGGCATAAAGCGGATCTTGACATGACCGTACTGACCGGAACCGCCGTTTTGCTTCTTGTGCTTGCCCTCCACATCGCATTTCTTTGTAATCTTCTCGCGATAAGGAATTTTCGGCGTTTCCAGACGGATGCTGACACCGAACCGGCTCTTGAGTCTGGACGCCATCACAGCCAGGTGCATATCACCGATACCGGAGATCAGCATCTGCTTGGTCTCGGGGTTGTTTTCATATTTCAGGGTCTGATCTTCCTCCAGCATTCTTGCAATTGCCTGCGAAATCTTGCTCTCGTCCTTGGCAGTTGCCGGCATCATTGCCTGCGTCATGTACGGATTCGGATACAGCGTAGGTGCGTAGGAAACACCGCTGTTTGACAGCGTGTTATTGGTAAAGGTGTTTGCAAGCTTTGCGACCATACCGATGTCGCCGCATGCCAGTTCCTCCACTTCTTCCTGCTTTGCGCCGCGCATTACATAGATGTGCGCCAACTTTTCGACCGTATCGGTCTGCACGTTCCGCAGCGACATATCACGCTTTGCGGAACCGTTCATCACCTTGAAGAAAGACATCTTTCCGACAAACGGGTCGGCAATGGTCTTGAATACAAACAATGCCGGTTCACCGTTCGGGTCAATATCGATCTTGGAGCCATCCGCAGCCCGCTCCTGCTTCTTTGCAGTGTGACGCGGGAAGGAGTTGGCAATGGTATCAAGGAAGGATTGCAAACCGGACAGGCTGGTTGCGGAACCGCTCATAACCGGCGTAATATCCCCCTTCAGAATGCCCTCATGGATCGCCTCGGCGATCTCTTCCTTGGAGATTTCCTCCTCCATCAGAACCTTTTCCATGATTTCCTCGCTGACCATGGAAATGGCGTCATTAAACGCTTCCTTGTATCTTGCAGCAATCTCCTCAAACTTTCCTGTCATCGGAATCTCACTACGCACACCCTTTGCGTCGAACCGAAATGCCTTCATTTCGACCAGGTTGATCATTGCATCGCCGCACGGAACGGAGATCGGGCACACAGATGTACCGAAGGTTTCATGCAGCTGTGTGAATACACGGTCAAAATCCGCGTCATTGTCATCGCATTTATTGACAAAAAACGACTTCGGGATGCCGACTTCCTCGGCAAATCCCCACGCCAGTTCGGTACCGACCTCAACGCCGGATTTGGCATCCACGACAATGGTTGCGGCATCCGCCACACGCACTGCCTGCTTAACCTCTCCGACAAAATCCAAAAAGCCGGGTGTGTCAAAGAAATTGATCTTAATATCGTTCCACATCACGGGCGCCATCGCCGTTGTCAGAGAAAAGCCTCTTGCTTTTTCTTCCGCATCATAGTCACACGTGGTATTTCCATCCGTGGTTTTTCCCATACGGTCAATCTTTTTGGTCAGGAAAAGTACGGCTTCTGCAAGCGTGGTTTTGCCGCTGCCGCTATGTCCCAACAGTGCCACATTCCGGATTTGTTTCGTTTGAATTACAGCCATAATCGTTCTGCTCACCGCCGCCGGGCAGCGATGATTTCCTTTCCTAAGTGATTTATGTAAATATTTTTTGACACATCATCCTTCACGGAGTTACCTATATCGGACAACTCACTTCTCCCATTATACTCTATTTCCCTTGTGTTTACAAGTGACTGTAATGCAGAAATTTCACCCGCATTTTTGTACATTTCCACTAAATGCAAGTCAATCAATCACATTTTTTTCCCGCCAGAGAAAAAGAAAGCAAAAGAAGCACGGAAATGCCACCATCCCGGATTCCGGAATCATCGCATTCCCGTGCTCAATAATACAGCTCTGCAAAATCTCCGCAAGCCCTCAGATTTCAAACAGAGTCCGGGCATTCCGCTCCGTGACCTCTTCCATCTCTGCAGGAGTGACCCCGTGCAGGCTCGCCATCATGTTAACGGATTCGCACATATACAACGAATTGTTTATTTCTCCGCGGTGTGGAACGGGCGCCATATAAGGGCAGTCGGTTTCCGTCAGCAAAAATTCCAAAGGAACCGACGCGGCAACGCGCCGCACCCGTTCCGCGTTTTTGAAGGTCACAACACCGCCAAAGCCGATGTACCACCCGCGCCGCCACAGCTCGCGCGCCATTTCCTCACTTCCGCTGAACGCGTGAACCACGCCACGCACCTCCGGATAGCGCAGAACAATCTCAAACAGATCTCCGTGCGCATCCCTGTCATGCAGGGAGACCGGGAGGTTCAGTTCCCGTGCCAACTGCATCTGCGCTTCAAAATAATCCTGCTGTTTTTTCTTCCTGTCCGCACCCCAATAGTAATCCAGCCCGATCTCACCGATTGCAACAATTTTATTGTTTCTGCGCTGTACCGGATCCCGTACCAATGCCTCAATCTTTGCAATTTCAGCATCCGGGCAGTCCGCCAGATGCAGACAGTCCTCTGGATGAATCCCCACAGCGGCATACATAAACGGGTATTCCGCCGCCTGCGCAATACAGGCAAGACTGTTTTCCGGATCCGTCCCGAGGTTCAGAACCCCGCTGACCGCCCGGGTAAATGCCGGATCGGAAAGGACCCCCGCGGCGCCGCCGGGCAATGTATCGAATTTTTTGTCAAAATAGTGCGCGTGAGAATCAAACATCAGTCAACCACTCCGTCTTTCGCCGCACATTCCCCTTCACACTGTCCGTCTGCATTTTCCGGCATTTTCGCTTCTTCCGCCGGTGTAGCCGCTGCGTGGGTTGCCGAATCCTTTGTTTTTTTCGGCTCCGCCGCCGGCACATCCTCCGGGAAGCTGTTCGCGGTCAGCGCACGCATGACGCGGAAGGCAGCCAGAATCATCGCATCCAACACACCGTCCGGCGTCATATTTTTCTGATCCAGCGACAGATCCGACTCCACCACCAACGTATGCAAATGGGCGTCTTCGCCAACCGGCGCCACGCGGACGGTCATCCATCTGTGTTTGAGCAGTGTTTTCCGCAGATCTTTATCCGTAAATACGATTTTTGTAAACGCCACATGATCTGATTGGATGCGCAGAGCGCTGTCGCACTGCCGGTTGCCGCATTTGACGGTATCTCCGCTGATTCCGAACAGCTTGTCGCAAAGCAAGCCGGCAAAAGACAGCCGGCGGACGCAAAGGCTGTAACGGTGATTCAGCTCAAAGGTTGTCTGCACCTTTGCAGCCAACGGGTAGGTGCTCTTGCCCTGTTTTCCCGTTGCGAGCGGCGCAAGCAGCATGCGGGTTCCGTTATACATCAATTCCAGCGTTTCGCTGGGTGCGTCATCTCCCGCGCCCCCCGCTTTTCCATGGTAAACGCCGTGGTAACGTTCCGCACAGCGATAAAGTGCTTCTCCCCATGTGGACATTGTTTTGCCCTCCTTTTCTTTCTCCGACCTTATCTGACCCGTTCGCCCAGCGGTGTTGCGGGATCCAGGAAGATAACACGCACGGTTTCCTCGCCCGACGCGAGGATCATGCCGTTCGACTCAATCCCGCACAGCACTGCGGGCTTTAGATTTGCCACTACGATAATCTTTTTACCGAGCAGATCTTCCGGTGCATACCACTTGGCAATGCCGGACACTACCTGACGTGTTTCATATCCGAGGTCAATCTGCAATTTGAGCAGTTTTTTCGCCTTCGGCACCTTTTCGCAGGCAAGCACCTGCGCCGTGCGCAGCTCCACACCCATAAAATCGTCAATACCGATCTGTGCGCATCCCTCCGGCTTTTCGGGCTTTTCCGGTGCATCGACAGTCTGCGCCGCCTGGGCTGCTGCCTGTGTCGCCGCGCGTTCTTCCTCAAATTTTTTCAGCAGTGCCTCTCCGTCTGCTCTGGCAAACAGAACTTTGGAATCGGCAACACTGTGTCCCGCCGCAACAGCGGCAAAAGGCGTCGTATCATCGGCAAATTCCGCAAACAACAGATATTTCTTATTTCCCGCATCCGCCTGTGCATCCAGTGCGGCAACCTCGGCACTCTGCGGATCGATCTCACGTAAAATCTCCTCCGCCGTCGCCGGGATCAATGGATACAGCAGTACCGCCGCATAGCGGATGGCGCAGAGCAGATTGTACAGAACCGTGCCCAGCCGCTCCCGCTTTTCCGGGTCCTTTGCCAACGACCACGGTGTGGTTTCGTCAATATACTTGTTGGTACGGGAAAGGAGCGCCATCACGTCCTCTGTTGCGTCCGCAATGTGGAAGCTGTCCATATGCGCACGGTAGGCGCGGTAGGCATCGGTGCAGGCAACCTCCAATGCGGCATCCAGCGCTTCGGGTACGCTCGGTGCCTGAATCACCCGGTCAAAATACTTTTTCTGCATATCCAGCGTCCGCTTGACCAGGTTTCCAAGATTGTTGACCAGATCGTTATTGTACCGTTTGATTACGTTCTCATAGGTGATGGAGCCGTCACTGCTATACGGCATCTCTGCGAGTGCGTAGTAACGAACGCCGTCCACGGTAAAATCTTCGGCAAGCGTATCAGCATAGATCACATTGCCGCGGGACTTGGACATTTTGTCCGCACCGAAGTTAAACCACGGGTGACCGAAAATCAGCTTGGGAAGCGGCAGGTCCAGTGCCATAAGGAAAATCGGCCAATAGATGGTGTGGAAACGCAGAATATCCTTGCCGATCACATGGACGTCCGCAGGCCAATAACGGCGGAATTTTTCGTTTTGCTCTTCATAAGTCTTATCCGGATCATAGCCCAACACCGTAATGTAGTTGGACAACGCGTCAATCCACACATAGATCACGTGCTTGGGGTCAAACGTGGGTACTCCCCACTTGACCGAGGTCCGGGAGACGCACAAATCCTGCAAGCCCCCCTCCACACGCAGGAAATTGTTGACCATTTCCTTTTTACGCGATTCCGGCTGGATAAAATCGGGATGCGTTTCGATATGCTGAAGCAGTCTGTCCGCGTACTTGCTCATTTTGAAAAAATACGCTTCTTCTCTGCCCTTCACCAACGGTCTGCCGCAATCGGGGCATTTGCCGTCCGTCACCTGTGTTTCGGTAAAAAACGCTTCGTCCGGCTCACAGTACCAGCCCTCGTAGTATCCCTTGTAAATATCCCCCTGGTCAAAAAAACGCTTGAAAATTTTTGTTACGGTCTTTACATGGTATTCGTCCGTTGTGCGGATGAAGCAGTCGTAACTCGCGTTCATTCCGTCCCAAACGGCACGGATCTCTCCGGCAACACCGTCTACATATTCCTTCGGGGATACGCCCTTTTCTTTGGCAAGCGCCTCCACCTTCTGTCCGTGCTCATCGGTTCCGGTGCAAAAACAAACATCATAGCCGCAGCTCCGCTTATACCGCGCCACGGCGTCGGTTGCAATCACCTCATAGGTATTGCCGAAGTGCGGCTTGCGGGAAGCATACGGAATGGCGGTCGTAATATAATACTTTTCTTTTTCCTGATTCATTTCAATCACATCCTCATCTAACATCTCGATCTAACATCTCGTAAAAATCTCATTTGCCGGATTTCTTTTCACCCGCGAGCCAGACCTCGCGCAGTCCGTAATCGCGGTCAAGCAACAGGAAATCTGCCCGTTTGCCGACATGCAGGGATCCTGCCATATCATAGATACCGACCTCCTTTGCAGGAGAAGCGGTTGCGCAGTACAGCGCTTTCTCAAAAGGAATTCCCGCAAACGCGGCAAGGTTGCGCACGCCGTCCAGAAGATTCAGTGTGCTCCCGGCAATCGCTCCGTCGCTCGTATACGCACGCCCGTTCGTCACCGTCACAGGCATGCCGGCAATCGCGTATTCGCCGTCCGCACATCCGGTCGCCTCCATGGAATCGGTAATCAGCACCAGTTTTTCCCCTTTGCAGGCATAGGTCAGGCGGACAACCTCCGGCGCAATGTGAAACCCGTCGCAGATCATTTCACAAAAAGCATCGCCGGTCAATGCGGCGCAGACCGCACCGCCCTCACGGTGGTGAAGCGGGGGCATCGCATTGAAAAGATGCGTGTAAGCGGTCACACCGCGCTGTTCCGCCAGGCGTGCCTGATCGTAGGTTGCCATCGTGTGCCCGATTCCCAGCGTAATCCCGAGCGCCCGCGCCCGTTCCGCAAAAGAGCCGTCCGCATCCAGTTCAAATGCGGCTGTTATATGCATCTGCCCCTTTCCGGTCATCCGGTCGGCAAGACCGTTCAGCTCGTCCGCGCACAACGAAGCGAGCAAGTCGGGCGCATGTGCCCCGCGCTTCTGCGGGTTCAGATAACGCCCCTCAAAATGGATGCCGGCAAAACGCGCACCGTCCGTGTGCCCGATTGCCGCGGCGATCCGCCCGGTTGCCTCCTGCATCCGTACATAAGGCGCGGATGCCAGCGTGGGCATCAATGTCGTCACGCCGCTCTCCAGATAAGAGAGTGCCATGCGGCGCAGTGCCGCGTCATCGGCATTGATAAAATCCGTGCCGGCGCGCCCGTGGGTATGGACATCCACCAGTCCGGGCGCCAGATATGCCCCATGCGCATCAATTGTCACATCCGCCGCGCGGGCACTGTCCACAATGCGCCCCTCCGCAAAAGCCAGCGTACCCGGCACGAAGCACGCGTCGTCGGTACGGTAAATCCGTGCATTGATTATTCTTGTAACCGTCTTTTTCACCTCATTCCGTTCATACCTAAAAAACATCGATTTTATTATAGCAGAACCGGGCGCGGAATACAAGAGGGTTTTCAAAATTTGTATCCGTTCCGCCGTTCTGCCGTAAAATCCGTGCCGTTGACAAAAAGTTCTTGACGGTTGCGAAAAAATATGATACAATAGTGAAAATCACAAAAAGAAAGGATCCGTCACCCATGAAATTTACACGAATCGCACTTTTTGCCTTTCTGTTGCTTCTGTCTGTTGTATTGGTTTCCTGTACCAACAAAGGATCCGAGCAGGAGACGACCGGTACCGCCGGGGATGTGACAACGAACGGCGATACCGCGGCGGACACAGGTAATGCCGAACAAACGGACGCAGAGAACACCACCGCCTCTGAGGAAACCTCCTCTGACGCTTCCGCACGCATCAATCCCGTATTCTCGGTCGTAGGAGGCGTCTATGAAAGCGATATTGCGTTAACCGTAACCGTTCCGGAGCATGCGCCCGCCGGCACAACCGTACATTACACGACGGACGGCAGTATTCCGACGGTCAGAAGCAAGCTGCTTTCCGCGGATGAAACACTGACGCTTCCCGGTCGGTCGGGCACCGTGGTCATCCGTGCGGTCTGCTTTGATATCGACGGAAATGCCATCGGCGCGGCTGTCACGAATACCTATATCCGCGCAAAAAGCATTTCTTCGCCGCTTTATCGCATTTCCATCACCGCACCGGAGCAGGATCTGGACCGGATCATCGGCAACTATGCCAACTCCGACGAAATCGTCGCTCACATTGAAATGGTCAATCCCGCTGGCGAACGCGTAATCTCCCAGGACGGCGGATTGCGGATTTTCGGCGGCACTTCACGCGCACTGCCACAGAAATCCTTCAAGATTATCGCCCGCAAAACCGAACGTATGGACTCCGTCTATTACGAAGGAACAGGATCCTTCCGCTATGCGTTTTTTGAAAATCGCACCGTCCGCTCCGGGAAAAACGCGGGTGACGTGCTGGATAAATACGACAGTCTGATTCTCCGCAACGGCGGCAACGATTCCATGCAGCACAGCTCCGTCGATCCCAACAGTGCCACCCTTTTGCGGGACGGACTTGCCAACAATTTCGCTGCAAATGTGTGCAAAACGCTCGATTACGCCAATTCCACCTTTGCCGCAGTTTATCTGAACGGGGAATACTACGGAATTCTGGATCTGCGGGAAAACATGAACGAGGACTATGTGCGCCGCGTCTACGGCGTTGACGATCAATACGTGGATATTGTCAAAAGTGAGGTGGACACCAGTCGCGGCGGACGCTTTGACGGCCGGTGGTTTTACTATGAATCCGACAGCAAAGCGGCAATCAAAGCGCTGGAATCCCTGTGCAGAAAAGCCAAAAGCGGGATGAACAGAACCGGAGACGATTTCCGGGCGGTATTTGACGAAATCGCCTCCAAAGTCGACCTGGAGAGCCTGAAGGAATATTTTGCACTCAACCTCTACATCTGCAACACAGACTGGCCGCACAACAATGTCAAAGTATGGCGTTACAGCGGCGAAGCGGTGGAAGGAATCAGCGTGACGGACGGAAAGTGGCGCTTTATGACGCGGGATATGGATCTCGGAATGGGCAGATACAGAAGCGCTCCGCTCCCGGAAATCTATACGCTTGCCGATACGGACACCTTTTATCGCACACTCGGCAATTTTGTTTCCGGCTTTGCAGATGACAGTCAGCTCTACCCCGACTCGCTGGGATTGCAGGCACTGTTCGCCTTTGTGCTCAAGGACGAGACCTTCCGGCAGGAGTTTACCGACTATTGCAGACTGTTGGCTTCCAAGGAGAATGTCACGCTGCTGAAAAATCTGTATGCCGAATCCGTCTCGCAGATCTCATCGGAAATTCCCGTACACATCAAACGCTGGAAATCGACGCTCGGCGGATATACCGCAAAAACATGGAAATCCGCGCATCAGGAAATCGAACAGTTCATTGATGCCCGCCCCGCATATTTCCTCACATATCTGGATCAGGCAATGAGTCTGGTTTCCAAAAAATGACAAGCCTGTAGTACAAACAAAACAGCGAATAATAAATCTTTAATTGAGTCGCAGAAGAAATTCTGCGGCTCTTTTCGTCAAATTCGGTACCCGGTCGGGTGTGCGGGAATATCTGCCGGGCATTGCTGCATTTGGAAAAGACCGATCGAACGCACTTTTGAGGATTTCAGACGATTCTTCCATAAATAAAGTACAAAAAAATTGTCCGGAACCGTTTACAAATCCGATCGGATATGGTATAATATCACAATAGGTCGTTGTGCGCTTCAGTGCGCACGCAAACGGAAAGGAGGAAGCAAATGAAGCCGGAAAACCGAAGCATTTCCCGGAATAATCCGTGGAGAGATCGGGAGGTACCGCACCTGCCGCTCAAATCTGTCTTTTTGCAAAGCGGACTGATCCTGCTATGTGCGGTCTATCTTGCCACGCTTTTTGCTCCCTACACAGATACGCCGGTCTTTACCGTGGTCTCTTTGGGGGTCATTATTGTCTGCGCAATCAACCTCATCACACATATTCGTGCCGCCTCCGTTCTCGTTCCGCCGTTCTGCATCGTCTTTTTTGCCTATTGGATGACGAACGGACAATTGACCATCCCTGCAATCTGTCTTTGCGTACTGGTCATTATCAGGGGCGGAGCAACGCTGATTTTACTGACGAAGCACCGTTGGTTGCTGCTCCTACTGCCCATTGCGGCATACCCCCTTGCGCTGTGCACAACACTGTTTAACCCGCTAGCGGCATTGGTGTCCCTCATCTGCTTCCCCGCTGCCGCACTTCTTGCGGCGGGAACGGTACGGAATCTGCCGCGTGTGTCAGTAATCTGTATGGTCAGCGCGGGCATTGCAATCCCGCTTTTGGCGGCACTGATGATTCTCTTTTACAAAACCTACGGCGGTCTGACGCCGGAGCTTGCCAACCGGGCAATGGAATCTTTGCGCGCAACATTGCTGAGCAACCTGCAGGATACCCTGCAAAAAGCCGCCTCGGCTACGTCTGCATCCGCCTCTTCCATTCCGGCGGCAAACACCCTGAATACACTGATCTCACGTTTTCTGAATCTGATTCCCGGACTTTTTGTTGTCGCGTGCAACATCCTCGCATTCTTTTTGCAGGCGTCCCTGCTTGCAGAACTGCGCGTATTGCAGATGGAACCGTATCTGACACCGGAAGCGGTACAGATCCGGATGAGTCTGACGTCCGGCATCCTTCTGTTGCTCGCCCTGCCGACCGCATGGATCGCCTCCTCTATGGAAACCCGATCCGGTGAAGCCGTCGCCGCCGTGGCGGACAACCTCGCGATGGTTCTGGAACCGGGACTGGCGTTGATCGGGTTCGGGGATCTTCTGCAACGGATTCGCAAAGCGCAATCCGGTCCGTTCTGGCTGATTTGTCTTTTGATGCTGATCTGCCTTTCCGGCAGTCTGATTCTGATTCTCATTGCTCTTTGGGGCGCCGTTTCTCTGATTCTTTCCGCAGTCAGAGCACGCAAAAACAACAATCAATCTCGCAGTTAAGGAGTGGATGACCGGTATGAAGAAAAAACAATCTTTTTCCCGCAAGCCGGAATCGGACAGTCGTCGGCGGCGCGGATATTCCCAGGTGGATATGCGCCTGCCGACCTTCCTTGTGGCGGGCGAGGCACTGATCCTTTTGGTGTCCTATATGTTGCTCTGTTTCAAATTGGACGCTTCCTATCACGTCCCGGCAGGGTTGATTTTTATCGGGTTCTATGTATGCAGTGCGGGAGCGGTGTTGCTTTTCTGGTCTTTGTTTTACGGACGTGTCAAATCCGCGGAGGCGCAGGCTGAGGCGATGAATACGGAAATTTACGATGTCTTCCGGTACATCATTGATGTCCCTTATGCGGTGGTCAGCACGGATGGCCGCGTCAAGGTTGTCAACGGTGCCCTGCAGGATATCCTCGGCCTACCGGGGGCGACCTGCAACATGGCGTTTTCCGATTTCTGCAATATTCCGGTCAAGCGCCTGATGGAACAGGCACGCAATGCAAGTGCGTTTTTGCAGGACTACACGTACAGCAACCCGCCGGAAGCTGCACAGAACAGCATGACCACCCGTTTGGGCGACGGCAGACAATATGAGATTATGAGCTACATCATGCGTTTGCGCGGCGAAAACTACTATTTTCTACTATTCCGTGATGTGGATGACTACCTGGAGCTTTACAGACGTTCGCAATTGGAGCAACCGGTTGTCTGCTATATCGCACTGGATAATTTACAGGAGCTCTCGCAGTTTATCCAGGTAAACTATCGCGACGCAACCAACAAAATCGAAGCCCTGCTCGGTGAATGGGCACACAACCTGCACGCTTTGCTCCGCGAATATGACCGGGACAAATACATGGTATTGATGTCCAATGAACAATTGGAATACTGCATCCGGAACCGCTTTGACATCCTGGATAAGGTCATGGCAATCCGAATCGGTGACAACAGTTTCCCCGTTTCCATTTCCATGGGGATTGCCGCCACGGGTGAAAGTATGGAACAGCGAAGCCGCAGTGCCTATACGGCTCTGGAGGTTGCCCTGCAGCGCGGCGGAAACCAGGTGGCACTGCGCCGCGGGCAGAACAGCCAGCTTGAATATTTTGGCGGAACCCACAAGACCATGGAAGCCAACACCTCAGTCTCCTCCCGTGTGGCAGGGCAATTGCTTGCGGAGAGGATCCGTGAGGCAAGCAACATCCTGGTGATGGGACATGCCAATCCCGATTTTGATGCAATCGGTGCGTGTGTCGGCGTTGCAAGACTCGCCATGTGCGTCTTGGCAGAACGCGCGGAAGAGGAAGGTCGGACGCCCGATTTCGGCAATCTGCATATTGTCACAAATACGGTGTGTGAAAACTTCCGGATTTGTCGGGAACAACTGGCAGGACTGCCGGAATATGAGGGCATGTTCGTCAATCGGGATGCCGGTCTTGACCTTGTCCGCTCCAACACCCTGCTTGTCATTGTCGACGTGAACAACCAGAAAATTTTCGAGGCGCCTGACATTCCGTTCAAGGTTTCCGAAATCGCCCTGATTGACCATCATATTCTGGTCAATGAGCTTGCGTTCACACCGTTTCTGCACTATATTGAAACAACCAAGTCCTCAACCTGTGAAATCGTGGCGGAGATGCTGGAACAAAGCCCATGGAACGCCATGCTGAAGAAGGAAGAGGCAAATGTGATGCTTTCCGGCATCATGCTGGATACCAACCACTTTACACGCAACGCCGGTTCGCAGACATTTGCAATCGCGCATTACCTGTACACGCGCGGTGCACATACCGCGGTTGTACGCGAATTTTTTGACGAAGATCTGGAGAAGATGCAGGTCATCAGCGACTTTGAGTCCCGCGCAAGACTCTACCGCAGAAATATTGCCATTACCTGGCTCAGTTCCCATCGCGCCCCTTCCCCGGACGACCGCATTGCCGCCTCCCGCGCCGCTGACAAGCTGTTAGCGCTGAAGGGAGTGGAAGCCGCTTTTGCGCTCGTGCTTTCCGCAAACCGGACAGTCATCATTTCCGGGCGTTCCAAGGGTGACATCAATGTACAGATTATTTTGGAAAAACTGGAGGGCGGCGGACATTTCGACATGGCAGGCGCACAAATACGCGAATCTACGCTTTCCGGTGCCTGCGACCTGCTCAAGGCTGCCATCGACAACTATTTTGAATACGATTACCGCAAGGAGGAAAATCAAGAATGAAGGTTTTATTGCTCAAAGATGTAAAAAGTCAGGGGAAACAAGGTGAAATCATCGATGTGTCCGACGGATACGCCGTCAATTTTCTGATTCCCAAAAAGCTTGCCGTTCGGGCAAACAATGCGATTATGAGTGAGGTCCGCTCCAAAGAAGAGGCGCGTTTGCATAAAATCGAAACCGAAAAAGCGGAAGCACGTGTGCTTGCCGCCAAATTGGAGAGTACCATCGTCAAGCTTCATGCCGCATCCGGCAGCGATGACAAGCTCTACGGCTCCATCACCAATAAAGACGTAGCGGAAACGCTGGAAAAAGACTACGGAATCGTGATTGACAAGCGTCGGATCACGCTGAATGAGCCGATTCGCTCCTACGGCACATATACATTGGACGTCAAGCTGTATCCGGAGATTTCCGGCACCATCCATCTGGTCGTCACCAAATAAGACAGACACACCATGGAAGAAGAACTGCTGAATAATAAAAAAATTCCCTTTTCGCTGATTGCGGAGCAATCCCTCCTCGGCTCCATTCTGGTAGACCCGGAATCCCTGAATCTGATTGCGGATACCATCCGTGAGGACGACTTTTATCTGGAAGAGCACCGGCAGATTTACTCTGCCATGCACAAACTTTTTCTGGTCAACAAGCAGATCGATGTCGTCACATTGATTGATATGCTGGTTCACCAGGGGGTGTATGACCATTCGGGCGGAGAAAGTTATATCCGCACCATTGCAGAGGTCGTTCCCAGCGCAATGAACGTCCGGGATTATGCCGCAATCGTCCGGGATAAAAGCCTTTTGCGGCAAACCATCTCCTCCTGCGAAGAAGCAATTGCCATGGCATATGCCGAGCAGGATGAGGTATCGGCGATTTTGGATCTGACGCAGAACAAGCTGTATGCCATTGCACAGGGGCGCGAAACCAAAGGGTTCCGAACCATCAACGAAGTGATTGTGGACGTATACAGCCGTTTACAGGCACTCTCCCAAAACAAAGAGGCAGAACAGAACGTACAGACCGGTTTTTCGGGACTGGACCGTGTACTTGCCGGCATGGGACGTTCGGACCTGGTATTGGTCGGCGCCCGCCCCGGTATGGGAAAAACCAGTTTCGCGCTGAACATCGCAACCAACGTTGCCTCGGCAACCGGAAAAACGGTTTGCATTTTCTCGTTGGAAATGTCCGCGGAACAGCTTGTTACCCGTATTATTTCCAGTGAGGCAATGGTGGACAGCTACACGCTGCGCAAAGGGGATCTGACCCCTGAGGACTGGCCCAAGCTCGCCGCTGCCGCCGCGCATCTTGCCAAGTGCGACATTCTGATTGACGATACTTCCGGCATTACCGTAACCGCAATGAAAGCCAAGCTTCGCCGGGTCAAAAATCTGGGTTTGGTGGTCATCGATTATCTGCAATTGATGCAGAGTGACCGCCGGATTGACAACCGCGTACAGGAAGTGGCGGAAATTTCCCGTGCCATGAAAATCATGGCAAAGGAACTGAATGTACCCATCATCTGCTGCGCGCAGCTCTCGCGTGGACCGGAATCCAGAACGGATAAAAAGCCCATGCTGTCCGATTTGCGTGACTCGGGTGCAATTGAACAGGATGCGGATACGGTTCTGTTCCTGTACCGCGACGAATACTACAAAGCGGCAGAGCAATCTCCCGATGACAAAGCTCCCACGACCGCAGAAGTCATTATTGCCAAGAACCGTCACGGCAGCGTCGGGTCGGTTAAAATGGGGTGGATCGGCCGTTACACCAAGTTCCGCACCATTGCGGATGAGAACGGCGCATGACACACATTGCCTATCCGGCGGGCTTTGTCCCGCCGCACCGATTGACAGGACTTTCTCCGTCAACCCCCATTCTGATCGGATTTTCCGGCGGCGCGGACTCTACCGCTCTGCTTCTTGCGCTTGCCGCGTATGCGGCACTGCATCATACGCCGCTGTATGCACTGCATCTGCATCACGGCATCCGCGGAACCGACGCCGATCGGGACGCGGACTTTTGCAGGCAAACCGCGCAAGCCGCAAAAATTCCGTTCACGCTCATTCACGCGGATGTTCCCGCCTATGCAAAGGAGCACGGCCTCAGTCTGGAAACGGCGGGACGCGAATTGCGGCATGATTGCTTTGCCGCGCTGATGCGCGAAAAAGAAATTCCCATCCTCACCCTGGCACACCACGCAGACGACCACATGGAAACCGTGCTTTACCGCCTGTTGCGCGGTACCGGTGCAAAAGGGTTGTGCGGCATTCCGCCGGTACGTCCGTTTTCAGAATCCGGGGTACTGATTCGTCCACTGCTGCATTGTCGGAAGGAAGACCTACTTACCTATTTGGAGGTACGCGGGCAGGCTTATTGTACGGACATAACAAATGCAGAAGACGACTGCGACCGCAACCGTATCCGACACCATCTGGTTCCGGTTCTCCGCACATTATCGGAACACCCCGAGGAACGCTTTCTGCGCCTGTCCGACACCCTGCGTGAGGACTGTGCGGCGCTTGACCTTTTGGCAGCGCAGGCATATCGGGCAGCGGGCACTGGAAACGGAGCGCTCTCCGCTACAGCCCTGCGTGAATATCCGGCGGCAATCCGGAAGCGCGTTTATATAATATGGCTGAGTGATATGGGACTGCCTGCACCGGAAGCGATTCATTTGCACGCATTGGATCAAGCCGTTGCGGCGCGCAACCGTACCGCGCGTATCGCACTTCCCGGGCGGGCGTTTGCCCTTTTTGACGGCAGCGCACCGGATCTTTTGATTTTACAAAGAAACGATCCGATGCCGGACAACGGCAGAAAATCCACTGTATAAACCACAAAAGAAAGGTACACGATATGATGAAGGAAGACATTGCAAAAATACTGATCAGTCAGGATGAACTGGCACAGAAAGTCAACGAACTGGCACAAAAAATCACACAGGATTATCGGCATTCCAACCGTCAACTGGTACTCCTGATCATTCTGAAAGGTTCGATGCCGTTTGCCACCGACCTGATGCGACAGATCCCGCTTCCGCTTGAGGTGGAATGTATGAAGGTTTCTTCCTACGGCGCTTCCACCAAGAATTCCGGCGAGATCAAAATCACATTGGATCTGATGCGGGACGGGTTGGACAACCTGGATATTCTGATTGTTGAAGACATTGTGGACAGCGGACGGACGCTTGCCCGTCTGACGCAGCTTTTGCGCAATCGCGGCGCCAACAGCGTCAAAACCGTTACACTGCTGGATAAGCCGGATCGGCGTGAGGTTTCCTTCTCTCCGGATTATTGCGGTTTCGTGGTTCCGAATGAGTTTGTGGTGGGATATGGATTGGACTATGCGGAAAAATACAGGAATCTGCCTTTTGTCGGTGTGCTGAAGCCGGAGGTATATTCATAACATTCAGCACGTATTCACACGGATTTCACATCATGGCGCTATAATCTCGGTTGTTATATTGGATTATATCGTATCATCATATGATTGTTTCCATAATCTATCACTCTGAGAATGGAGGGGCAAATGAAAAAAGGTTTCAAAAATCTGCTATTCTATCTGGTTTTCATCGGAATCATCATCATGGTCGTTGTTTTCATCATGCAGTCGGCGACCGTTTCAACCTCAAAGCTCAATTCCTATTCCGATCTGCTCCGGCTGTTGGACGATGTCAATGCCTTCAAGCAGCAGGAAGCGAACGGAGTAAAACCGTCCGGCACTCAGACGGGTGCAACGACAGAAGCCGCAACCGACAAACCGGAGGAAGACACTTCGCATGTGTTCGGTCAGAGCAAAGGGGATTACAGAATCACGAGCATCTACGTAAGCAACAGCAATGTTGTTACCGTCAAGGTTGAGAACACAAAGAACGAAAAAGACACCACCACTTATACCTATACGTTGCGCAGTGCAGACCTGTTCCACGCGGATGTCGGCAAACAGCTGCTGACACTGGTACTGGCTGACGGCTCGCAGGTTGAACTGGAATATCAGCCCGCAGACAAAAACTCTGTTTGGCTTGCGTACCTGCCGTATCTCCTGATTATCGTAGTCTTTGTGGTGCTCTATATCATCGCCATGAGGAAGATGGCAAACGGCGGTGACGGCGGCAGAATTAACAGCTTCGGCAAAGCGCGTGTGAAAACACCGCAGAGCGCCAAGGACACCGTTCGCTTCAAAGATGTCGCAGGTGCGGATGAAGAAAAGGAAGAATTGAAGGAAATTGTGGATTTCTTAAAGGATCCCGCGCAATTTACCCGTCTGGGTGCAAAAATTCCGCACGGCGTGTTGCTCGTGGGCCCTCCCGGAACCGGTAAAACCTTGCTTGCAAAAGCGGTCGCCGGTGAGGCAGGTGTTCCCTTCTTCTCAATCTCCGGCTCCGACTTTGTGGAAATGTATGTCGGTGTCGGTGCGTCCCGTGTCCGTGATTTGTTTGAAACCGCACGGAAAGCCCCCGCTTCCATCATCTTCATTGATGAAATCGATGCGGTAGGCAGACACAGAGGCGCAGGTCTTGGCGGCGGTCACGATGAACGTGAACAAACGCTGAACCAGTTGCTTGTCGAAATGGACGGTTTCGGCTCTCACGATGGCGTCATTGTCATGGCTGCAACCAACCGTCCGGACATTTTGGATCCGGCGCTCCTTCGTCCGGGACGTTTTGACCGTCAGATCACGGTCAATGTACCGGATCTGCGGGGACGTGAAGATATTCTGAAGGTTCATGCACGCAACAAACCGTTGGAACCGGACGTCAATCTGCGCGAGGTGGCGCGTTCCACCGCAGGCTTCACCGGTGCGGATCTTGCAAACCTGCTGAATGAGGCAGCCTTGCTTGCCGCCAGACGTAAAAAGAGTCTGATCGGCATGGCAGACATTGAGGATGCCTTTATCAAGGTCATTGCCGGACCGCAGAAGAAATCCCGCCCGATGAAGGAACGCGAAAAGCGCAATACCGCTTATCACGAATCCGGTCACGCTATGATCGCCTACCTGCTCGGTCTGGACCCGGTTCAGCAGATTTCCATCATTCCCAGCGGCAATGCGCTCGGCTATACACTGAACCCTCCCGCGGAGGATAAATACAGTGTTTACAAGAACGAACTGAAAAACAAGATCTCCATGTTGTTGGGCGGACGTGCGGCAGAGGCATTGATTTTCGGCGATGTTTCCGGCGGTGCTTCCAACGACATCAAGCGCGCAACCGATATTGCAAAGCAGATGGTCACGCAATTGGGTATGTCGGATATTCTCGGTCCCCGTTGCTTCGGAACCGGACAGGAGGAAGTATTCCTTGGTCGTGACTTCTCTTCCCAGCAGGACTACTCCGACGAAACCGCTGCGAAAATTGATATCGAAATTCATGAAATCATCAGGGAAGCGTACAACAAGGCGATTTCGCTCCTGCAGGAACACATTGAAAAGTTGCATTTCCTTGCGGACTACCTGGTCAAACATGAAATCATGGATGGCGATCAGTTCCGCACTGTCATGGAGAAGGACGCTCCGACCGTGGAGGAAATCGAGGAAATTGCCGCTGCAAAGAAACGCAGAAGCAATGACGCCAACAACAATGTGGCGTCTGCCGCCGAAAGCGACAAAGAATCCGTTCAGGACGGCTTGCCCGATCCGGACGACAAGGATGATTTCACGCTCGGCGAACTGGACGACGTAGAAGATGAGGATGACACCCAATCCGAGGACAACAAATAAGAAAATTCCCCACTGTACACGCTCCCAAGGGAGGGTGCACAGTGGGGTTTGTTTTGAAAAATCGGCGTCAAACGCCTATATTGTTCCCTGTGACGAAAGGGGGTGCCATGCGCTTTTGCGCAGTACCATTTCCGAAAAACACCAATCTTCTCCCATAATACGGCAACTCTCGTTGTTGGCAGGATCACCGTCAACAAAGCCCAAAGAAGCGTAACAGCGCCGCGCGTGCAGATTCCGGTCATACACACCAAGCGTAATCAGATCGGCTCCGAGCAGTTCAAACGCATACCGCGTGGCAAGCGTCAGCATTTCCCTGCCGTACCCACGTCCACGTTTTTCGCGGTCGATCGCAATAAATCCGTAATGCAGAATCCGCTTTTCAGGGTCCGTAAACCGCATGATCATATGCCCGACCACTCCGGTTTCGTCAAAGGCGGTCATGACGTAAAAAGAATCCGACATCTCATAAGCCGCATAATACGCATTCAACTCCTCTGCCGTAATCGGATAATGCGTATAACGATCCGCACACCACATGCGGAACGTCGCTTCGTCATCCGTCCCGAACCAGGAAACAACCGCTTCCGCATCGCATTTTTTATAAGGCCGCAAACGTAACATACTGCATCCTCCTGCATCTCATTTTGACCGCATAATACGGAAAGTAACCGTTCCCTTTGCCTGTTCCCCGGTCACGGAGAGCGTATAGGTCCCGCTCTGCAAAATACGCACCGTAAACCGCTCCGGAGCACTGCTGTCTCCGATATAAATCGGCGATTCTCCGCTGATTCCGATCTGAAAGGCAAATTTACCGCCGTTTTCGCTGTGTGACACCACCACTAAATCTCCCTCCTCCAGGGCATACTGCTCCGAAAGTGTTGTATTGAGCACCGTGCAATCCACCGAAAACTGATCCTCTTCCACTGTCCGGTCAAAATCCGATACGGGACCGCATGCGCAGACAAGGAGCAGACAAAACAACAGACCACACAAAATACAGCTTAAAATCTTTTTCATCAAACAAACTTCCTTTTCTCTGACATTGCCTGTTATCATACCACATCTGCCGCAATTTGTCAAGAAAGTGAACCAACGATTGTGCCTGCTTTCCGTGTAAAAAGCTTGACAGCACACATGTTCTGTGCTAAAATAGAAAATGAATATGTATGTAAACACACAGGAGGAATCCATGACTGATTTTTATAAAAAATTCCTGTCCACATCCTACCCCGATACCGGATCACTCAGTATCGCGGCTTTCGGCGACAGTGTGACACATGGTGCATTTGAGTGTATTGAGGGAGCGCCGTGTGTTTTTGATTTTGAGGCGGTTTATCATAACCGCCTGCGCGAACTGCTCTGTGAGGAAAAGCCATGGATGCCGGTCAGCGTTCTCAATGCCGGTATTGCGGGAGACTGCGCAAAAAACGCGCTTACACGGATTGACCGCGATATCATCAGCCACAAACCGGATCTTTGCATCGTTGCATTCGCATTGAACGATGTCAATGATCCGTTGAACACATATACCGCGTCGCTTACGGAAATTTTTTCCCGCCTGCACGGCGCCGGCATCGAAACCGTTTTTCAGACACCGAATATGCTCAACACCTATGTGCGCCCTGACACGGTTCCCATGTTCCGCGACTATGCCGCGGTCACGGCGGAATACCAGAACAGCGGACGTATGGACACCTATATAGAAGCAGCCCGCGCATGCGCGACAGTGGCAGGTGTACCGGTGGCGGACAGCTACGCCATCTGGAAGTCCATGTATCAAAACGGGACAGATACAACCGCCTTGCTTGCAAACGCAATCAATCACCCCTCCCGCGGGATGCACCGCCTGTTTGCCAAAACCCTTTATACCACCATCACCGGAAAGGAGCCGAACGTATGAGTTTTCCGGAGAAAACACTGCACACCCTGGAATTTGACAAGGTTCGTGAGATGCTTGCCGCCTGTGCACTGACCCAGGGAGCCGCCGACCGCGCACGGGCATTGGTTCCTTACGACGATGAGGAATTGGTCTTGCGCTACCAACGTCTGACAACCGACGCACGGCGTTTGGCAGAAGCAAAAGGAATGCCGTCATTCGGCGCTGTCAAGGATGTGACCGGTGCATGCGAACGGGCGGACAAAGGCGCAACACTGTCCACAAGAGAACTTCTGGACGTCGGAGATATTCTGCGCACGGCGCGCGGACTTTTGGATTATTGTCACGGAAACCATCTGTTTGACACCGTTCTTGACCAGGTCTTTGACCGTCTGATGCCCTCCAAAACCTTGGAAGAGTCCATTTTCCGCACCATTCTGAGCGAGGACATGATTGCCGATGAGGCATCACCCGCGCTCGGCGACATTCGCCGCAAAATTCGCGCAACCAATGCCAAAATCAAGGATACCCTGCAAAAATTCGTTGCAGGCGGCAGCTATTCCAAGTATTTGCAGGAAAATATCGTTACAACACGCGGGGGCAGATATGTTGTTCCCGTCAAGGTGGAATGCAAAAACGAGGTGCGCGGACTGATCCACGATACTTCCGCATCGGGACAAACCGTTTTTGTCGAACCGATGGCGGTTGTGGAAGCAAACAACGAACTGCGGGTCCTTGAAGCCAAAGAGGAACGCGAGGTGGAGCGCATTCTCGCCGGGTTATCCCAGCGTGTATCCGAGTGCGGCTCGGCAATTTCCCTCAATTACCACAACATCACTGCCCTTGCCTTCTACTTTGCCTGCGCCGAGCTGTCCATGCAGATGCAGGCAACCGCACCGCAAATTACACCGGAACGCGGAATCCGGCTGCGTCATGCGCGTCATCCCCTGATTCCGAAAGACAAGGTCGTCCCCATCGATGTTTCTTTGGGCGTGGATTTTGATACACTGATCATCACAGGTCCCAACACGGGCGGTAAAACCGTCACGCTGAAAACGCTCGGCTTGTTTTCCCTGATGGCACAGGCGGGATTGCATATTCCCTGCGACGATCAATCGTCCATCTGCGTATTCTCCCACATTCTGGTCGACCTCGGTGATGAGCAGAGTATTGAGCAGTCCCTGTCCACCTTTTCCTCACACATGGTCAACATTGTTTCCATCATGGGACAGGTCGACCGGCACTCTCTGGTTCTCTTTGATGAGTTGGGCGTCGGAACCGATCCGACAGAAGGTGCAGCGTTGGCGCAGGCAGTTATTGAATCCGTGCGTGATATCGGTGCACTGTGTGCGGCAACCACGCATTATGCGGAACTGAAAGCCTATGCACTGCAAACGCCAGGGGTCATTAACGGTTCCTGCGAATTCAATGTGGAGACACTCAAACCGACCTACAAGCTCAGCATCGGCACCCCCGGGAAATCAAATGCCTTTGCCATTTCCCAGCGTCTGGGGCTTCCGATTTCCATTATCGAACGTGCAAAACAGCACATCAGCACCGACAGCCGCCGGTTTGAGGATGTCATCGGTCAGTTGGAGCATGCCCGCATGGAAGCGGAACAAATGCGCGAGGAAACCGAACAGATGCGCCGGGAATACGAGCATTTCAAGGAGGAATCCGAGGCAAGAATCAAACGTCAGCTTGCCGAAGCCGAAAAAGCAACGCGGGAAGCGCAACAAAAAGCCACTGCTTTGATTGAAAGCGCCAAGGCATCCTCCAACTATATCATGGAGCAAATGGACCGCGTCCGGAAAGCACGTGATTCTGCCCGGTTGGGGCAGAAAATGGATGCCGCGCGAAAGGCAGTACGCGAGCATCTGAAAGAAAATGAGGATCAGTTCAATCCGGTCGTCCGAAAAGAGGAACCCGATGACGGAACCTACGTGCTCCCCCGCCCGCTGAAAAAAGGAGACGAGGTAACTGTCCGCAGTCTGGGTACCAAAGCAACCGTATTGGATCCGCCCGATAAGAACGGGAATGTACAGGTACAGGCAGGGATTCTGCGCACCCGTGTTCCCCTTTCCGAGATTCGCCTGGTCACAGAAAAAGAAACGGCACCGCAGAAAAACACGCGCAATGAAGGGGTCACTGTCAACCGTGCCTCCTCCTTCCGCAGTGAAATCGATCTGCGCGGAATGACCGGCGAGGAAGCATGGTTAGAGGTAGACAAATATCTCGACGGCGCATCCCTCAGCGGTATGCATACCCTTTATTTGATCCACGGCAAAGGAACGGGCGCCTTGCGCAATGCGCTCTGGAAGTTTCTCAAAGGCGATAAGCGGGTTGCCTCCTTCCGCATCGGCAAGTACGGCGAAGGCGACGGCGGCGTTACTGTGGTCGAACTGAAATAGAGAACATCCGCCGTAAAACACAAAAACAAACAAAGTTCTTTCCGGAAGGAGTGTGGTATTGATGTCACAGGAAGATCAAAAATTTCATTTGCAAAGTGAATATACTCCCACCGGAGATCAACCAGGGGCAATCGCGGGACTGACGCACGGTATTCTTGACGGATGCAAATTCCAGACCCTGCTCGGTGTCACGGGATCCGGCAAAACATTTACCATGGCAAATGTGATTGCAAACTGCAACCGCCCGACGCTGATTTTGGAGCCGAACAAAACCCTTGCGGCACAGGTCTGCTCGGAAATGCGTGAATTTTTCCCTGACAACGCCGTTGAATTTTTCGTTTCCTACTACGATTACTACCAACCCGAGGCATATATCCCCGGCAAGGACATGTATATCGAAAAGGACGCGCTGATCAACGAAGAAATCGACCGCCTGCGGCACTCGGCAACCTCAGCGCTCTTTGAGCGCAGAGATGTCATCATTGTCGCATCGGTTTCCTGTATCTACTCTTTGGGTGATCCGTCGGAATACCGGGACCTGGTATTGGCGCTCCGCCCCGGAACCGTACTTTCCCGGAACGATTTTATCCGAAAACTGGTTTCCATCAGCTACACGCGAAACGATCTCAACCTTGTGCGTGACGCCTTTCGTGTACGGGGAGACTCCGTGGAAATCATTCCGGCAAATGCGGACGATACCGCTATCCGCGTTGAATTCTTCGGAGATGAGGTCGACCGGATTTCCGAAATTCACGTTGTAACGGGTGAGATTAAGCGGAGACTTTCCTATGTTGCCATCTACCCCGCAACGCACTATGCCGTGTCCGATGAAAAACGGGAGGCTGCGCTGACAGAGATTTATCAGGAAATGGTGGATCGCGCGGCATACTTCCGCTCGCAGAATATGCTCCTGGAAGCGCAACGCATTGAAGAGCGCACCAAATACGATCTTGAAATGCTCCGAGAGGTCGGCTTTTGTTCCGGCGTCGAGAACTATTCCCGTGTTTTGTCCGGTCGGGAGCCGGGATCCACGCCGTACACCTTAATGGACTATTTCCCGGAGGACTATCTGCTGTTTGTGGACGAGTCCCACATCACGGTGCCGCAGGTGCGCGGTATGAGCGGCGGTGACACCGCACGCAAAAAGAATCTGGTTGACTACGGGTTCCGCCTGCCTTCCGCCTATGATAACCGTCCGCTGTACTTTGAAGAGTTTGAACAAAAACTGAATCAGACTGTTTTTGTCAGCGCCACACCGGGCGATTATGAAGAGTCGCACGCAACACTGACGCACGAGCAGATTATCCGTCCGACCGGTCTTCTGGATCCGGAAGTCATTGTCCGTCCGATTGAGGGACAGGTGGATGACCTGTTGGGGGAAATCCGCGTCCGCACCGGACGTGGGGAGCGCGTACTTGTTACGACGCTGACCAAAAAGATGGCGGAAGACCTGACCGATTATCTGAGCGGAAACGGAATCAAGGTCCGCTATATCCACTTCAATGTCGATACCATGGAACGAATGCAAATTATCCGCGATCTGCGCTTGGGCGTGTTCGACGTGTTGGTCGGAATCAACCTGCTCCGGGAGGGACTGGATCTGCCGGAGGTTTCGTTGGTTGCCATTCTGGATGCCGACAAGGAGGGTTTTTTGCGTTCTGACCGTTCGCTGATCCAAACCATCGGACGTGCGGCACGCAATGAAAACGGCACGGTGATTATGTACGCCGATAAAATAACAAAATCCATGGAAACCGCCATCAGTGAGACCTCACGCCGCCGCAAATTGCAAAATGCCTACAACCAGGAACACGGAATTACGCCGCACACCGTCAAAAAGAGCGTGCGCGATGTGATTGAGATCACGGCAGGTGAAACGGAAAGAACACCCACACCGGGACGCAAAAAGCAAAAGGACGGCGGAAAACCCACAGATCGCCTGAATGCAGCCGAACGGGAAAAGCTGATCGCACGCATGACCTCGGAAATGAAGGAAGCCGCGCGTGCGCTGGAATTTGAGCGGGCAGCATACCTGCGGGATGAAATCAACCGCATCCGCCAGGAAAAGAAAGGATAAACAATGAAAAAAGCAAACAAACCGAAAAAGGGCAAAAACCCGGATAAGAAGCGCCACATTGCACTGGTCAGTCAATTCAACCTATGGCGCATGATCGGTATATTGGTATTGGAAACCGCACTGTGCGCGGTCGCATTTACCACGGAAATGATCAAATCCGCGCCTGTCAGCATCGTTGCCCCCATCTTCGGTCTGCTCTATATTCTGACTGTTTTTGAAATTCTCATGCTGCTGCGCGAAGGAATCGAAGTGCGCGAAGACGGAACGGTCTGCGTCGGGAAAGACGAAAACGGCGGATATGAAATCTTCTATCGCAAAGATCTCTACCGGATCCACCTGTGCGACAGAGAGAAAAAAGAACTGGAAGAAAACAGCCGCGTTTACAAAAAGGTACTGTTGGAATTCCGCCTTGCGGACGGTCGCAACCGTTACAGAAAAATGGACCGTATCACGCAAAAGCAGATTGATCGGCTGCGCCGTGAACTGGCGGTCGGAAAATAAATTCTGCGCACGCAAATACACAGTCAAAGAGTCCCACCGTAGAGCACAAACTGCGGTGGGATTCCTGTACTTGGGAGGACAATTATCCTGGAGCCGGAATTTCCGCAAGACAGACAAAACCCGGGAGACATACGCCTTCCGGGATAATATCCAAATCTACTTCTCCGCTCAGAACACAAAGAAAACGATTCTGCGCTTTTTCCGCCCGAAAATACCGGCAGGATTACTTTTTTTCGCCTCTCAGTGCCTCCAGTGCTGCCGGAATATCCCGGTAACGGTCAATGAGCTCTGCGGCAACCTCGGCAGAGCATCCCCCAAGTTCGCACAGAATCCGGATGCACCGTGAGCGCAGTTTATCATTGGTCGGTTTGAGATTGATCATCAGATTCCCCACAACCTTGCCGGTGCGTACCATTGCACCGGTGGAGAGCATATTCAGCACCATTTTCTGTGCCGTCCCCGCTTTCAGGCGCGAAGACCCCTGTATCACCTCGGGTCCCACGTACGGCGCGATTACAATCTCACACAAGGGTGCCATCCTGCTGTCGGGGTTACAGGTAATGCCGATCGGTACTGCACCGATCTTTTTTGCCTCCCGCAAAGCGCCCAACACGTAAGGAGCCCCCCCGGAGGCGGACAGCCCAACAACAACATCGCCTGCACAGACACCGTCTGCATGCAAATCCGCCGCACCGGCTTCCGGGTCATCCTCCGCTCCTTCCACGGCGCTGAACATGGCACCTCTTCCGCCGGCAATCAGCCCGCGGACAAGCCTTTCATCCACGCCAAAGGTCGGCGGACATTCGGAGGCATCCACCACGCCCAACCGACCGGATGTTCCGGCACCGACATAAATCAGATGCCCGCCGTTCTCCAATGCCGCCGCAATCCGGTCAACCGCCTGCGCAATCTGCGGGAGCTGTGTTTCTACCGCCGCTGCAACCACCTTGTTTTCGTCGTTCATCACGCGCATCATTTCCAAGGTGCTCATCCGGTCCAGACCCATCGTCCGCGTATTCCGTCCCTCGGTCTTCAGCTCCTCATAATCATCCCGTTTTACCATACTTTTATTCCTTTTCGTTTGATCGTCCGCATCGCAATGCGAAAGCTATATTTCCGTTTCCTGCGACAGGCGGCGGAATGCTTCGGTAATCTGGGTCTGTGAATACCCGAACCGAAGAAGAGAGGCGCACAACTTGCGGCGCAATTCTCTGTCCTCCGGCACGGAAGGCGTCTTTTTCCGGATCAAAGAGACACAATTCCCGACCAGATCCATTTCTTCTATATACGCCTTTGCGGTATACAGTGCGTCATCATCGTATCCGTCACGGTAAAGCTTTGCAAGGATACGCTGTGGTCCCCATAGTTTGCGCAGGCATTCATCCGCCGCACGCAGGACGGCATCCTGCTCACGGATATAGCCCTTTGCGCGCAGGTAACGGGCAGCGGAACGCGCCGTTTTTTCGTCCGTTCCCTTCTGCATCAGCTTTCTGACAATTCCCGCAAAGGAAGCGTCGGAGAAAGCAAGCATTTGCATACCCTTTTTGATTGCGGTACTCAATTCTTCCGCCCGCAAAATGACCCGATAATCTTCCCGACTGATCGGTCCGACGGAAAAGCTCTGCGCCGCATAAATCTCAGGCAAAACGGTACATGTCCGGTGCTCCTCATGCTCTCCGTCCGTCAAAAGCAAATGCAAAAGGATCGCTTCTGCGCCAACCGCCTCCACACGCTCGACCGACACGGTTAAGCCATCCGCCATCTTACTCGTCATCCTCCAATTTCATCAGCCGGATATCAAAATCATCATCTGCCGCATTTTCATCGTCCGCAAGTTCAAATTCCAAGGACTCTTGCCCCTTCAGTTGTGGATTACTGAGCAATGCACGCACCTTTTCTTCCAATTCCGCGAGCATCTCCGGATTGCTCTCAATCAGCTTCCGCACATTGTCCTTGCCCTGACCGATCCGTTCCCCATTGTAGGAAAACCACGAACCGCTCTTTTTGATAATATCAAATTTAATGGCAAAATCCAATACCTCACTGGAAAGTGAGATGCCTTTTCCGTACAGAATATCGAATTCTGCTACACGGAAAGGAGGTGCTACCTTATTTTTTACAATCTTGCACTTGACGCGGTTTCCGTAAATATCCGCCCCGTTTTTCAGTTGTTCAGTTCTGCGGATGTCGATTCGCACAGATGCATAAAACTTCAGCGCACGACCGCCGGGGGTTGTTTCAGGATTTCCGTAAGAAATTCCCACTTTTTCGCGCAACTGGTTGATGAAAATAACGACGCAATTGCTTTTGCTGATTACGGCAGACAGTTTACGCATTGCCTGAGACATCAGGCGCGCCTGCATTCCCATTTGTGCAGCACCCATATCCCCGTCGATTTCCTGCCGTGGCACAAGTGCGGCGACAGAGTCCACCACGACGCAATCAATCGCGCCGGAACGCACCAGCGATTCCGTAATCGATAATGCATCTTCCCCGCAGTCCGGCTGAGAAACAAGGAGATTGTTGATGTCTACCCCCAATGCCTTTGCATAAACCGGATCCAATGCGTGCTCGGCATCGATGAATGCAGCATCTCCACCGGTCTTTTGCACCTCCGCAATGATATGAAGCGCCAGTGTCGTCTTACCGGAGGATTCAGGACCAAAAATTTCAATAATTCTGCCCTTCGGCACACCGCCGATACCAAGTGCCATGTCCAGGGAAAGCGACCCTGTATGTACCGCCTGGACTTCCATATGCGTGTTCTCTCCCAGCTTCATAATGGAGCCTGCGCCGTATGACCGCTCAATCTGTGACATCGCCGTGGAAATCGCTCTCTTTTTAGCCTCTCTGTCCAGATCAATCTGTGCCTCTGTTGGTTTCTTTTGTGCCTTCTGTGCCATTTCTTTATCCTTTCCGCCCCCGCAGGAAGCGTTCTTCATTTTCCCCTATTATACACATTCTTTTCTCATTTGTCAAGAGGATTTTTCTATTTTTGTTCCGAATTCGGAATTATTTTGAAAAAGCAAAATGCGATTGTTTTTGAAAAATTCCTATTTAAGAATTAAAGCCGTTTTTCGGGGAGTGCCCTTCCGGCTCCGCATCCGTACACAACCGGTAAGCCGAGCGCCCAAAGTCCGTGTGAAACAGACGGATCGGCAGGCATTCCCACGCAGATCAAAAAGCGCAATCTACCACCCACACAGGCATGCACTTCTCCAAAAACATGCCGCTTTACCAGCATCCGCAGATGCGGAGGATAAATACGGTCCGTGATTGCCAGAATGCGTCTGGTATACGTCTGTCCTTTCTGTTTGCACGCATAGACAAATAACCTATCATACAGCGCTTTCAGAAAGTGCGGTACACAGACAATCGCAGTCGGTCGCACCTCCCGCAGATTTTTCAGGACCACATACAGTCCTTCCGCAAACGCAACACACGCACCGCGGCAAAGCGGGAAAAACAGTCCGCGTATCAGCGAATCCATACGGAACAGCGGTAAAACATTCAGAAAAACATCCTCAGCGCCGATCTGCAGCATGTGGGACATGTTTTCCGTTTCCGAAAGAATTGCCCGCTGTGTACGGACGATCAGGCGATACCCGCCGCTCTTCTCCGGAAGCAAAAAGCGTACTGCGGGCGCTTCCGGGTCAATGGTCACATCCGCATATGACCGCCCGCCGGCAGCGATCAGTTCCATCCCGTCTGCGATCATGGTCGGAACATCCTCAAAGGAAAAACAGCGCAACGTAGTTCCGCTTAAAATCAGCTCCCGTTTGACCGCCGCCGTACAAAACAATACCGTGGCTCCGTTTTGCTCCGCCACCTTCGCAAGCGTCTGCGCAGGGAGCGTTCCGTCTGCAGGCAGAAGCTGACCCCCGCCGCAAAGAACCGTCATCCCGACCACTGCGAACCGATAACAGCTCTCACCGGCAAGCATCACCGTTCGCCCGGTCAGTCCGCCGTCCGCACACAGTGCCTCCCCCAGCGCAAAGACATCGCGCCGGAACCGACGGTAGCTATAGGAAATATATTTTTTGTCCACCTTCTGCATAAACGCAGGGCGACTGCCGAAACGATGCACGGAATTGTCCAGCATCATACGCAGATCCAACATTCCGTTCTGCGCCATAAGGTTCTCCTTCCTTATCTTCACACACGATCTACCGTAATTACTGCCACGTCGGACGGATCAATTTCCCGAATCCGATAACCGATCAGATCACGGAGCTGTGCATCCGAATATTTCAACTCATACGGTACTGCAACATCAAAAATCAGTTTATATGCGCCGTTGCACGAAACACAACGGAAGTCATGCATCCCGATCCGCGGATCAATGCCATGGAGGATCGCAGAAACGCGTTCCTGCAGTGCGGCATTCTGCCGGTCATCCGGAGCAACCGGATCCATGTGAATGGTAGCATGCACGCCCATCTCATGCAAAAGCGCCCGTTCCGCGCTGTCTACCGCATCGTGTGCAACCACAACCGACTCCCTGCCGTCGACCTCCGCATGCAGCGTCACCACGGAATAGCCGGGGCCGTAATTGTGCACCACAATATCATGCACCCCCAAAATTCCGGGAGTACGAAGCATAATGGAACGGATCTGCTGCACCGTTGCCGCATCAGGTGCCCGTCCGAGAATCGCATTTTTGTTCTCATTCAGAATGCGCAGCCCGCCGATCATAATCAGTACCGACACCGCCAGTCCGAACCATGCGTCCGTGTGCAAGCCCGTGAAGCGGGAAAACAGCGTTCCGAGCAAAACCGCGCCCGTCGCCGCTACATCGGAAAGACTGTCTGCGGCGGTTGCGCGCATCACCGACGATGAAATCCGCGCGGCGATCTTTCGGTTGAAAACATACATCCAAAGCTTGGTCAGCACCGAACCGACCAGAACTGCCACAACAAAAATCGATCCCTTATCGGCATCGCCCGCAGCAGCCTGCCCTGAAATGAGTGCATCAAGCGAACCGGTAAACAACTCCCATCCCACAATCAGAATCACAACCGAAACAACCAGCGATGCCACATACTCAATGCGTGCATGCCCGAACGGATGTGTGCGATCCGGCGGCTTGGCACTGATACGGAAGCTGATCAAAGACACAATCTGCGACGCGGCGTCCGACAGGTTGTTGACGCCGTCCGCGGTAACGGACAAGGCGCCGGACAGCATCCCTGCGACGATCTTCATCCCGGACAACAACAGGTTCAGCACAATGCACACAGTGCTGACCATTGTCCCGTATGACCGACGCACTGCGGGCGAGCCGGTATTTTCGTAATCCCTGACAAACAGACGGGAAAGCAACGCCGTCATAAACATTCACCTCGTTCTCGGATTGCTCCGAACCTTATCGGGAGAGGCAACCGTCACGAATTCCGCGTTTCTCCTCCGCCCCAATATTTTCGATCAAGACTGCGCAACTGAATCGCCTCCGCGACATGTGCGGCAGAAATATCGGCGCTGCCGTCCAGATCTGCAATGGTACGCGCAACCCGCATCATTCTGTCATAGCCACGTGCCGACAGCCCCATTTTATCATATGCGGCACGCATCAGAACGGACGCATCCTCGGTCATAATGCAGTATTTCCGCACACCGGCTGCGTCCAATTGCGCATTGCAATACACTTTTCCGTCCCCCTGCATCCGTTCAGCGGCATAGGCGCGCGCACGGATGACGCGCTCGCGTACAGTAGCGGAGGATTCACCCGTCATTTCCCGGTCGGAAATCTCATCGAACGACAGGGACGGCAACTCAATCTGAATATCAAAACGGTCCAGAAGCGGACCGCTGATCCGCGATATGTACTTCTGCACCTCGCCCGGTCTGCAGGTACAGCGGCGGGTCGGATGCCCGAAATAGCCGCAACGGCACGGGTTCATTGCCGCGACAAGCATAAAACTGCACGGAAAGGTCACTCTACCATTCGCCCGTGTAATGGTCACGCGACGGTCTTCCAACGGTTGGCGCAAAGCATCTGTCACCTGTTTGGGAAATTCGGGCAATTCATCCAGAAACAGCACACCGTTGTCCGCCAGCGACACCTCGCCCGGTGTCGGATTGATCCCGCCGCCCACAAGACTGACCGCAGACATGGTGTGGTGCGGCGAACGAAACGGGCGCTCGGTCAAAAGCGAAACATTCTCGGGCAAAACGCCTGCAACCGAGTGCACCTTTGTGGTTTCAATCGCTTCCTCAAAGGTCAACGGCGGCAAAATGGTCGGCAGACGTTTTGCAAGCATGGACTTCCCTGTGCCGGGCGGTCCGATCAGCAGAATATTATGTCCGCCTGCCGCGGCGATTTCCATCGCCCGTTTTGCCATTGCCTGCCCCTTCACATCCGAAAAATCCAATGTATTGGTGCGCACTGCGCGCAGAAAAGCGGCGCGGTCGCAGGTGGTCGGAGAAATCGTCTCGCTCCCGTTCAGATGTGCGACAATTTCACGGACCGTATGCACGCCGAATACACGGATTCCCTCGACGGCAGCCGCCTCTGCCGCGTTCACCGCCGGCGCATAGAATTCCTTCATTCCGGCATCCCGTGCAGCCACACACATGGAAAGAATCCCATGTACGCCACGTAATTCTCCCGACAGCGACAATTCTCCCACAAAGCACTTGTCAGAAAGATCCGTGTCCGCGCGGATGATACCCGCACATCGGAGAATGCCGATCAGAATTGCGATATCAAACCCGGATCCCTCTTTTTTGCGATCCGCAGGCGCCAGGTTCAGTGTCAGCGCCATTCCAGGAAAGCGATATCCGCTGTTTTCACACGCCGTCCGCACACGTTCCTTTGCCTCTTTGACCGCAAGATCCGGCAAACCGACCAGCTCAAAATACGGCAGACGCGGTTGCCCGTCCGCCTCTACATTCACCAAAAAACCGTCTATTCCGAACAGCCCCGCGCTGTGTACCGTCGATAGCATGGTCTTTCCTCCGTCGTTGATTTTTCTCCATTATAACACATGCCGTCCAAAAATACAAGGGGACGGTCCGTTTTTCTTCCCTTTACGTTGATTTTTCACCCAGACGAACGACTTTTCCCTCCATCAGCAGGACCATTTTGACTGCCTGTAAGGAAATGGCATCCGCCTCAACAGTCAGGTGCCGTTTGGTCAACTCTCCGCCGGCAAGAATCTTGCATCGCTGCACATCGGGTCCTATGACACCGTGTTTGCGCAAAGTTTCCAGACTGACCGTTTCCCCGTCCGAAAAGATCCTGCTGATTGTCCCCAGATTGACTGCCGCCATCCGTCCGCTGCGGCACTGGCCGCGCCAGACAACCGCGGCGGCAGCATCGGAATCGCTCATGTGGCAATCCGCATCAACCGCCCGGATGCCGCCCTTCCCTATGGGTTCGATTCCATGCCCTGTCTTTTTTACCGTTTTATTTCCTTGCAGCACCGCAATCCCCGTACGTATGCCGATGGCACCCATGATAACAAAAGCCGCTACTGCCAATACAACCTTCCATGCCGCTCCATCCAATGCAGGGCCTGTAGACCCGGCTTCGGATGTAACGGCAGAAACGGCGGAAATTTTGCGGTAAACCGGACGGATATGCAGTTCTCCTCCCTCCGCATGATTGCGCGGATGATCCGTCCATTCGCCGGAAAAGCCCTCCTTTTCGGGCAACTCCGGCACAGAAAAGGCATTGGCATCCGCAACGGTATAGGTTGCGGCATAAAGCGGGCGTGCTGCCCCCTCCGCGTAGTAAAACACAGGATAAGCAATCGCGTCCGAAACGGAAAGCGAAACCGTGACGCCGGTTCTGGATGCCGCATACAGCGTATGAAAATCGGTATTGCCGGGCAGATTTTCCGAAGATACCTCCCTGTATCCCGGAATTGAAATTGCAGGGTGCGCATAAGGAACCGTCTGCTCCCCGTAAAACATACCGATCGAAAAAGGGGCTCCCGTGAAAAATGCCTGCTGTTCTTTCCCAGCGAGAAGATACTGTACCGTATAGGTAATACGACACTCCTCTTCCCGATAGCGCGCCATCACCGCGTAATTTCCCGGGGAATCCGACATCAGCCGCGGATCCCAGTTCCATGACGCCTCGTACCCATCAATGGTCGGACATACCGGCAATTCCACCGTTCCGGCATCCTCCACAGTGTAAGTCAGGGTCGTATACAGCATTCCCCTGTATTCCCTGCATTCCTCCGGCGGCAGATACGGAACGGCCGGATGGATGTAAAAATACAGTGAATACGTCACGGGAGCAAATTCCGCATACACCGTCACTGCCTGTGCCGGCATGGTAAAAGATGCGCATTCCCCTTGTTCTTCGCATACGTAAACAGTACCGTCGGCACCCACGACACGCACGGATCCCTGTCTGTAGGTATATCCGGGGTGTGCCGAAATTGTGACAGACACATTTTCCCCCTCCGCCGCATTGGTCGGAAGGGAGAGCTCGCCGCCTTTGATCTGTGCGTCAACCAACAGATCGTAGTGCGTCTGTGCTCCGAACACCGTCGGAATCCAACCGTAGATCAGTGCAAGGACTGCAACCGCCACAAGCAGCCACTTGATCACCGTGAGCAAGGCGCGAAAAAAAGTTTCTCTTTCCTGCATAATTTTTCCCCTTTCTTGTTTGTCATAGCCATTATTACCCAACGTTGAGACAGCACATACGAAAAAAATTTATTTTCTCTTGACAAATAAGAAATGACATGCTATAATACCTGTTGACTTTGCATAGGGCAAATCGCCCGGAAAGGAATGAAGTTATGAAAAACGTAAGAACAGTCTTGGCAATTGCACTGTCTCTGTTGCTGGTCTTTGCCGTTGTTGCATGTGACAACAACAAGAAAACCGAGGACACCACCGCAGAGGTAACGACCGCGGAAGTAACGACCGAAGAAGCAACCACACTCAGCCCCGAGCTGACCGCAGAGGAAGCATTGGAAGCCTATAAAAAGGCTTTGGTTCAGGCAGATAAGTGCGTACTGGCCATTGATGCAGAAGTCAAAGCTGAGGCGACTGTGTCAGGTGTTTCTTCCTCCAGCACGGTGAAAATGAGCAACAAAACCGTCTTCAACGGTTCAAACTTCTCTGCCACAGTGGATATGGCTGGTGTAGCCGCTCAGTACACCTTCATTGACGGCACGTTATATGTCTACACAAAGGTCGAGAATATGGAAATCAAGCAGATGGCAAAGGTCCCGGCAGGAAAGGAAGCCGAGGTCAGAAAGGATCACAGCGCGGAAATAGACAAAGAATTGTCTAACGTTAAGGCGGTTTCCGGCAAACGTCTGGATGACGGTTCCTTAGAACTGACCGTAACAGATGCAGGCGATGCCGCAAAATATTTCAGTGAATCCATGGGCGCTATCGGTGCGGAGATCAGCAGCGTAGAAATCACTGTGAAAGTCAACGCGGACGGAACATTGAACAGCTATGTCGGCAAAGTCTCCTACGCACAAAGTGAAGAGGGTGTTGCAGTAAAGGGTGAAATCAATTACGTTATCACTGCCGATTACAAGGCAGATACCACTGTAAAAGCCCCCGATGATGCGGCTTCCTATGAAGAACAGAAGTGGGAAGATATTGCCGGATAAAAACGCCAAAGAATTCATGACACAAGGTTTTTGTGTCATTCGGATTCCGGATGAGATTCGTTTCAAATCAGGAACGGACATAGCCGGAAATCCGGCACCCGGGGTGCCGTACAGAGGCACCCCGGGTGCTTTGTTTTTTGTCTGTTTTCGGAAAACACTTGCAAAATCGGGCATCATGTGGTACAATGAGAGCAACGAAAGAAACCAACAAAAGGAGAGCGCGCATGGATCTGTGCAATGAACGAACGGTTAAACGGCTGATGGAGGCGCACGGCATCAGCTTTCGGAAAAAATACGGACAAAATTTTCTGATCGACGCCTCCGTTGTTGAGGAAATCGCGGACCTGTGTTGTGGCGACACCACGTCTACGATCCTGGAGATCGGTCCCGGCATCGGTACGCTGACGCAGGAACTGTGCAAACGCTACAGAAAGGTCATCGCATTGGAAATTGACAGCGGCTTGATCCCTGTCTTGCATGAAACAATGGCAGCATATGACAATCTGACTCTATACAACGAAGATGTCATGCGCGCCAACCTCCCCGCCCTGCTGGCTCCCGCATTTTCCGCAGGTCCGGTTTCCGTCTGTGCCAATCTTCCCTACTACATCACCACCCCGATTCTGATGACGCTCCTTGAATCCGGTCTGCCGTTTGACAGCATCACGGTCATGGTACAGCGCGAGGTTGCGGACCGTATCTGCGCAAAAGCAGGCGGCAAGGATTACGGTGCCATTACGGCGGTCATTGCTTATTACGGAAAGGCATCCACGCTTTTTTCGGTTTCCCCCGACCTTTTTCTCCCACCGCCGCAGGTCACGTCGACCGTCATACGGATTGATCGTCACAAGGAAAAACCCTACAGACCGCAGGACGAATTGCTTTTGTTCCGTACCATTTCCGCGGCGTTCGGACAACGGCGTAAGACCCTGTGCAATGCCCTGACGGCAGGTTTCCCGTCGCTCGGCAAGGAATCAATCGCGGCTGTGATCGCCGACTGCGGTTTTTCCGCCGATGTGCGCGGTGAGCGACTGGACATTGCGGACTTCGTCCGCCTTTCCGATGCAATCGGAAAAATCTTATAAAAAGAACGGTATTCCGCCCATTTTCGCTCGGAATACCGTTCTTTCTTATGCCTTCAGATATTGGTACAGGTTACAGGGAATCATGCCGTTGTACAACTTGCGGATCCGATCCGCCCGTTTGCCATACAGCTTTTCAAAATAATCACAGGAGGTCAGAATATAGACCTGCCATGGGGCGAGGTCCCGGAACGCCTTTCCCATATCGCGGTAGAGCTGTTCCACCTCTTTCATTTCTCCCATACGCCCGCCGTAAGGGGGATTGCAAACCACCGTACCGCGCCTGTCCTCTTTTTTCAGCCTCCGCACATCCGCCGCAAAGATTTTCAGATGCGGTTCAACACCCGCACGCAAAGCGGTTTCATAGGTCAGATCCAGAATGTCTTCGTCAATATCCGAAGCATACGCTTCAAAAGCGGAATCGGTACGAATGCCTGCACGCGCCTCTTCCCTTGCCTGTTCCCACAGTTTTTTCGGCAGGCGTGCAAATGCCTCTCCCGCAAAAGCACGTCCAAGCCCCGGTGCGCGTCCCGTCACAATCATAGCGGCTTCAATCGCAATGGTTCCGGAGCCGCACATCGGGTCCCAGAACAGCACATCCTCACGCGGGTGTGTCATCATCGCAATCGCCGCCGCAAGGGTCTCACGCATGGGAGCATCTCCTGCCATGGGTCGGTAGCCGCGCTTATGCAGTGCAACACCGGAAGTATCGATCATCAGCGTCGCAACATCTTTGAAAAGGAAAAACTCAATCTGATACCGGACACCGCCTTCCGGAAAATAAGAAATTCCGTATTTGGATTCCAAACGCCTGACCACCGCCTTTTTAATAATACGCTGGCAGTCCGGTACGGAAAAGAGCCTGCTTTTGATGGCATGTCCTTTCACGGGAAATGCGTCCGCCCTTCCGATCCATTCCTCCCACGGCAAAGCGGCGGTTCCGTCAAACAATGCCGTATACGTGTCCGCAGGAAAAGATCCAAGGCAAATCAACACCCGTTCGGCGCACCGCAAATGAATGTTTGCGCGGGGAATATCCTTCTCCTCTCCTTCAAAATACACTCTGCCGTCGATTGTTTCCGTCCGCTGCAACCCAAGACGGTCAATCTCTTCCCCCAACAGCTTTTCCATTCCAAACATGCACGTTGCCACAAGTCGCATTTTTTTCTCTTCCTCCGGGTATTACTTTTCTGTCTTCATTGTAACCGAAAACCGAACAAAAGTCAAGCCAATTCATTTTTTCTTCACAAAGAAAACAACTTTTTTCCCGTTTTGACTCCCCCTGTGTCACACTGCGGCGGTATACTCTTTATATCAAAACTGACACGGGAGGCAAGCATATGAAAAACACCAATCGTCTTTTCGCCGGCATTCTGGCAACAATACTCCTGTTGACCTGCGCGGCGTGCTCTCAAGAAAGCAATCCTTCCGGTACGGACACCACGCAAACCATAACGACAGGCTCCGACACCGAAGCCGCAACGGAAGAAGGGAATGCTTCCAACACAGCCACTGCCGACACCATGCCGGACTCCCCGGAAGCATCTACCGCTATTTCGGGTGACTACACACGAAACGACGAGGTGGTGATCACACTCGCAGACAACGGCACGGTCGCGGACGGCGAGGGCGTACAGGTTGACGGCAATACGGTTACCATCACAAAAAGCGGCTCCTACCTACTGACCGGCGCTCTGAGCAACGGACAGCTGCGTGTAGATACCGCCGATGAGGAAAAGGTCAAGCTGCACCTGAACGGCATCAGCATTACCTGTGCTAACGGTCCGGCGGTTTATGTGGTCAGTGCCCCCAAGAAGGTCATTTTCTGCACCGTCAAAGATTCCGTCAACCTGCTCTCGGACGGAAATACCGATTATATCGTCCCCGATGAAGAACAGCAGGAGGGCATTTCCTATCCGAACGGCACCATCTATGCCAAGGATGACCTGAAATTCAGCGGGGAGGGTTCCCTGTTCATTATAAGCAATTGGGGAAACGGCGTTTCCACTTCGGATGATTTGGAGATCACCGGAGGCACGCTGACCGTCAATGCCAAAAATCACGGTCTGCGTGGCAAGGATTCCGTAGAAATCAGCGACGGTACGGTCTATGTCACCTCCGGCGGGGATACCATCCGCTCTGCGGAAACAGAAAAAGACGGAAAGGGGCGGATTCAGATCAGCGGTGGAGCGCTCTATCTGACCGCGGTCGGGGACGGTATCAGCGCCGCAACCGATCTGACAGTCAGCGGCGGAACCATGGTCATCACCACCACGGGAACCAAGAGCCCCTCGCCCTCCTCTTCGTCCTATTCCTCCGGATGGGGCAGACCCGGCGGCTTCGGCGGCAGGGACGAGGGAAATCAGAACAAATCCGCAACCAGCGCCAAGGGCTTGAAGGCGGCGGGAACCCTGACCGTTTCCGGCACGCCGCACATCACGGTGGACAGTGCCGACGACGCCATCCATTCCGACACGGAGATCATTATCGGAAGCGGCATGTTTTCCCTTTTCTCGACAGATGATGGCATTCACGCCGACAAGGAACTGACTGTGAACGGCGGTACCATTGACATCACAAAAAGCTACGAGGGTCTGGAAGCCATTCACGTCACGGTTCGCGGCGGCACCATCCGCGTGGTTGCATCCGATGACGGATTCAACGCCTGCGGCGGAACCTCCATGGGTGGCGGCAGACCCGGCGGCTTTGGCGGCAGACCCGGGCAGAATCAGACAACAGGCAGCTCCGATGATACCGACAGCTCCGAAACACCGCTTCTAACCTTTGCCGGCGGTTATGTTGTCATCAATGCCGGCGGAGACGGTATTGATTCCAACGGCAATATCGTAATGACCGGCGGCACCGTTCTGATCTACGGTCCGACCGACAACGGAAACGGAGCAATCGACTTCGGCGACGGCAACTATAACATGACCATTTCCGGCGGCACTCTGCTGGCGGTCGGCTCCAGCGGAATGGCGGAAACCGCAACCAACAACGGTCAGGCAGTGCTTGCCTTCTCTTCCCGCTCCTCCTTTGATGCCGAAACCGTCATTTCCATCGTTGCTCCGGACGGAACCGTTATTTTCACCGTGCAACCGCCCAAGACCTTTGCAAGTGTGGTATTCAGCAGTGCCGACCTCGTTGCCGGAACTTCTTATACCATCCGTTACGGCGGAACATCCTCCGGTCAGAAGACGGACGGTGTCTTTATCGACGGCGAGCATACCGGGTATACGGATCTCGGCAATCTGACGGCACAATAAGCCAGATTTTGTGGAAATAGGACGATTATTTTAAGAAAATAACGTCGATTTCACGTTGAGTTCATAATCACGTTATATAATGTTTTAAAATAAATGTTTAGTTTTCCGCAAAATATGCAAAAAGAGAGGATTTTCCAATGTTCAATATTCTTGTTGTTGAAGATGATGCCAATGCACGCAAGTTGATGTGCGCGGTACTTTATCAATACGGTTATAACCCGATCCCGGTAGAAGACGGGGTGCAGGGTCTTGATATGCTGGATCAAAAGCATATTGACCTGATCATTCTGGACATTATGATGCCCCGGATGGACGGGTATGAGTTCACCAGTACGCTGCGTCAGACCGACTGCAATATTCCGATTCTGATGGTCACTGCCAAGGAGTCCCCCGCGGACAAGCGCAAGGGCTTTTTGATGGGAACCGACGATTATATGACCAAACCGGTAGATGAAGAAGAGATGATTCTGCGCGTGGGCGCCCTGCTCCGTCGCTCCAGAATTGCCAGCGAACGCAGACTCAGCGTCGGTAACACCACCCTGATGTATGATTCCTTCTCCATTACCTGCGGCGATGAGCCGGTCGAGCTGCCGCAGAAAGAGTTTCTGGTCCTGTTCAAACTGCTCTCCTACCCCAACAAAATTTTTACCCGTCGTCAGTTGATGGACGAGATTTGGGATATGGACAGCGACAGCGATGAAAGAACGGTGGATGTGCATATCAGCCGTCTGCGTGAGCGGTTCCGCAACAATCATGATTTTGATATCATCACTGTCCGCGGATTGGGCTACAAAGCCGTTATCAAAAAATGAAATCAGTAAACAGCAGGCAGCCACAATGCGGCGGTTCTGTCAGATTCAGAATCGTCCTTGCGGTCTTCCTGGTTGCACTGCTTTCCGGTGTCATAACCAGCGTGTTCTTCCTGCTTGGCGGATACCTGCAACTTCTTCCATGGCGCTCCGTCAGTTCTGCAACGCTGGTCCTGGCACTGTTCTTCTGCAGTGTACCGATCAGCGTTGTTCTTTCCGTTCTGATTGCGCCCTATGCTGCCAAGCCCTTCACACAGATCGGACAGGCATCCGAACGAATCGCAAAAGGAGATTTCAGTGCCCGTGTGGAAGTCGGAGGAGATGACCACTCCGAAATCGGCAATATTCTGCACAGTTTCAATCACATGGCTGAAGAACTCTCCAATGTGGAATTGTTCCGCAATGACTTCATCAACAATTTCTCCCACGAATTCAAAACGCCGATTGTATCCATCCGCGGCTTTGCAAAGCGACTGGAAAATGACGAACTGACCGAGGAACAGCGCAGGGAGTACATTCATATCATATTTGATGAATCCGAACGGCTTTCGCGGATGTCGGAAAACATCCTTTTGCTGACCAAATTGGAGAACCAGCAGATTATTTCCGACCGCACCTCCTTCTACCTGGACGAACAGATCCGCAAATGCGTTCTGCTTTTGCAGCGGCAGTGGGAAGAAAAAGAAATCGACCTGCAATTGGATCTGGAGGAGCTTCCCTATTACTCAAATGAGGAAATGCTCTCCCATGTCTGGATCAATCTGTTCAACAATGCCATCAAATTCACACCGAAGGGCGGAACCATCACCTTTTCGATGCATAAGGAACCGAACCGGGTTCTTGTCTGTATCACCGATACTGGTTGCGGCATGTCCGAAGAAGTGCGCCGTCATATTTTTGAAAAATTTTATCAGGGGGATCAATCCCACAGCATGAAGGGCAACGGGATCGGTCTGACAATCACACAACGCATCGTAACCCTCTGCGGTGGTACCGTTTCGGTAGACAGTACCCCGGGACAAGGTTCCTGTTTTGTGGTTTCGCTTCCCCTGACCGCTATTCCCGGTGACGCATCCGCCGGCGGGCATCCCGCGTACGACGAGCGCCTATGAAAGGAATCTGTGTATGACCAAACAAGACAACAACACACCGCAGGCAAAACCGCGGATGAAAAAAGGAAGGGCGGCGCTGATCCTCTCCATTATCGGCGCTGTCATGTGCGGTATCGCTGCACTGTTTGTGATTCTTTTGTGGCAACACCTGAAAAACCCAGATGAGGTACGCGCGTTTGTCAATCAGAACAAGGTTGTAGGGGCGCTGATACTCATTCTGTTGAGTATGATCCAGGTCATCATCGGCATCATTCCAAGCGAGGTCATCGAGCTTGCCGCCGGATATGCGTTCGGCACCTGGGAAGGTGCGTTTCTGGTTTTGATCGGCATTGTTTCCGGCAGTATCATCACTATACTTCTGACCCGCAAATTCGGCAGACGACTGGTGGATGCCTTCTACCCAACAGAAAAGCTGGATGCGCTTCCGGTATTTGCGGACAAAGCCAAGCGAAATATGCTGACCTTTCTGCTTTTCTTTATCCCGGGCACTCCGAAGGACCTTTTTACTTATATCATCGGTCTGACAGACATGAACATTTCCCTTTATCTGCTTCTGACCACCGCTGCCCGTTTTCCCTCAATCATCACCTCTACCGTCAGCACCGACAATCTGGCGCTCGGCAACTACAGCATTGCCATCATTGCATTTGCCATTTCCGCGGTTCTGGGTATTATCGGCTCAATCGCCTATAAGTCCCTGATCACACGCCATAACAAAAAGGTGGCGGGAAAGGAGAAAGAACAGGCAAAACAGCAGCCGCGGGTTATCGTTCCCGGCACGGAAAAGAAGCGCCGCCGTAACCGCAGAATGCGCCAAAAGAAAAAATTCCAAAAGAGCAAAAACAAATAATCTGCAAGCAGCCGCACCTTCCCACCTTGGACTGTGCGGTTGCTTTTTTGCTGCTCAATGGTGCAGGAAAATCCGCATATATATGTACAACACTCGCCCTGCCACGCTCTCATTGGCAGTCGCAATCATCCCGTAACTCCATCGGTTTTCAGAATGCCGGGCGTGTTTCAGCCAGGATATTGCTTTTATCTAACCGTTTTTGTTGAAAATCAAACATTTGTCTTCATTCTATTGACACTGTTCGGAAAGTGTGATAAGATATAAAAGGTCAAGGGTTGGAGAAATCTTTGTATTATTTCAACAAAAAAGGAGTCAAAAATGAAAAAAGGCAAACACAATTTATTACACTATCTTTTGCTTGCAGGTTCCTGTTTGTTTTTACTTGTGGGCATTCTATCCGCATGTACCTCAAAAAAGACAGATGATGTCACAACCGATTCCGAAGGCACCTCCCCCCAAGAAACAACTGCCGATACGGCAGCGGATACCAAAGAAAACACGGAAACCGGAACAGAAGCCGAAACCAATGCAACACCTGCACTCCCGGAAGAACGATCAATCGGTTCCGCAAATGTCGCTCTCGGTTGTCCCGTCATTACCAATGGTTGCAAGGACGGTTCCAATCAGAATCTGACCGACGGGAGCGGTGACACCGACTATGTATCAGACGAACACAAGGATTTCTATCCCTTTGAAGTCGTTGTGGACCTAACCCGCTCCTACCCGGTGAACGGTATTCGTTTGCAGGACGGCAGTGCCAAAAAGGTCGGAAAACTGACAGGATTTACGCTCTCCGTATCGGCAGACGGACGCACCTATAATCAGGTTGCAGACCAAAGTGCACTGAAGGACGGGCAGCTTCTTCTTGACAAGGTCACAGACGCGCGTTATGTAAAAATAACCGCAACGGAGGTGACAAAAGGTTCCTCCGGCAAATACGCCATTTCGCTGTCCGAAATGGAAGTTCTCTCTGAGATCACAACATACGATAATCTTCTGCCGCAAAAACGGGCACTGGCTATGCAGCCGGGAGCAACCGATCAGTTTGCGGTCCGATGCCGCCTCGGGACTCCCGCCGGTACCCTGCAATGGGTCTCCGACCGCCCGGACGTTGTGAGCGTCGAAAAAACAACCGGTGAAATCACCGCACATGCGGACGGAACCGCAACGATCTATGTTTCGGACGGCAAAAACTGCACTGCCATCCCCGTTACCGTTGCCACTTCCAAACCCGCCTACACCATTTCCACCTTCTATCTTGCCAACCATGCGCCCAACACGCTTGAAGTATTCGACTATCTGAAGGAGTGCGGCATTACCTTTATTGAAAATTGCCGTCCGTACGATTACTATGGCAATCTGACAACCGAATATCTGCGTGTCATGGCTAACGATTACGGGCTGACGCTGTCGATTGCAGATCCCGTAAAGGAGGATGCATGGCTGTCGGTGACTGAAAGCGAGATCACAGCCATCGTCAACCGCTATAAAAATCTGCCCGGCATCGGCGGCATCTATTTGCGCGATGAACCCTCTCAACCCAATATTTTTGCCCCGATTTACAGAACCGTCGTGGCAGCCGATCCTGCCTCCAACCCGCATCTGAACCTGCTTCCCAATATCGGCGGCGACTACTATGGCTATGTTTCCGACTGGGTAGCAACGGTCGGCAGCCAAAATCTGAAAAGCCTCTCTTACGACATGTATCCGTTCGGCACCTCCAGAAATTCCATCAACAATGCCGTTTACGACCACCTCGATCTCTACCGGCGGGTGGGAAACACCTGGGGTGTCAATACCGGCTACTATATGCAAGCCATGGGAATCAACGGTGCTTATCGCGTGCCGAATGACAACGAGATGATGTACTACGCATCGCTCGGCGTTGCCTACGGTTTGAAGGAATTCAAATGGTTCGTTTGGTTCACGCCTCCCTATTCGGGAGAAGGCGAGCACTTCATCACGGGTATCTTAGACAGCGAAGGAAAAAAGAGCTCTCTGTTTGACGGCGTAACTGCCGTGGACAAAATGCTCTCGACGCTCAGTCCGTACCTTGCGAACACGGATTCTGTTGCGGTCTATCACACGGACGGCAAAAACGGAAACAAACTGCCTGCTGATTTTTGCCTGCATACAGCCGGCTCCTATATTGTTTCCGTCATGCGCGACCGTACAGACGGTCAGGAATATCTGGTTGTGGTCAACAAAAGCTTCCGCAAAGATGCAATTGCTGACTTTACTGTCATCGGCAATTCCCTGGATCTTTCCGCGGTAGCGGACATCACGTCGGGAACACCTGCCGCTCTGAAAAAAACCGGCAACGGCTTTTCGCTGAGTCTGAAGGCGGGCGGACTTGCCGTCCTGCGGTTACCGCAAGGCTACAGCATTCTTCCCGCTGCCGGTCAAAAAGACGGTGAGAATCTCCTTGAAGGTTGCGGTGCCTCGGTATCCTCCTCTGCAGGTGATGGCAGGTACGCTTATATGCTCAATGACGGAGACCACTCCACAAACTTCGCGACAGCGGAAGCACAGACAGGCTGGATTCTCTATGACCTGCATACCGTGCGCTCCTTCAACCGCGTGGATATTTACCCTGCCAGCGGTCAGGCGGTCGGATTCTTCTTCCCGAAGGCGCTTTCCGTCTGGATATCCGAGGACGGAAAAGAATTCAGGAAGGTTGCATCATACACCGATATTGACGCATACAAATGGGACTCCATTCGTTTTGAGACGGTCAGAGCGCGCTACATCCGGATTGATCTTGACGAGATTGGGGAAAGAGTCGGACAAAGATTCGCAGAAATCGGCGAAATTGAAGTCTACTTGGACAACGGAAACCTCCCCGCAATGGTTCTTCCGGAAGAAAAAGAACTGAAACCCGCCGAAAACGGCAACCTTTTGCTCGGTCAGACACCGTATGTATCTTCCTCCTATGAGGAATATGGCTGGACCAAAAATCAATTGACGGACGGTCGCATCGGCATGAACGTCGGCGTCCACCAAGGGTGGTGTTCTATGATCGGCTCCAAGACGCGCGACATTACCGAATGGGTTATGTTTGCACTCGGCAAGCCTATCACCGTCTCCAAAATGATTGTATACCCCAGTTATGACAACGAATTCGTTGAAGATTATCATGTGGAAGTTTCCATGGACGGTTCGACATGGACAACGGTCTGGTCCATCACAGGTGACAACAAAGACAACGGCGATCCCAGAGTCATGACCTTTGATCCGGTCGAGGCACGTTATGTCCGTTTTGTGGTAACCAAGATGGGCAACGGAAACCCTGCTTCCGCGATCGGCTACAAAGTACAGATCGGAGAAATCGAGCTTTACCGGTAAACAGCATAAAAAACGCGCCCTCCGCTGTGGGGGGTGCGTTTTTTTGCGGTCTGATCTGTAAGCCGGGTTCTGTCTTGAACGATCATCTATCTTTGCGTACCGTCACCGGTACGCTCCGCGGATTTTCTCCGCGTGCCACCCAATGGGTCTCCTTGCGGACGCTGTCGGGCAGACATTCCCCACACGGTGTTGCTTCGGGTAGGGTTTACAGCAAACCTATGTTACCATAGGAGTGGGTGAGCTCTTACCTCGCCTTTCCACCCTTACCGTTTCCGAAAGAGAAACGGCGGTCTGTTTCTGTTGCACTTTCCCGGCGGTTACCCGCGGCTGACGTTATCAGCTACCCTCGCCCTATGAAGCCCGGACTTTCCTCACCGCAGTACCTTTCGGCATCCTGCGGCGCGACCGTCCGACCAAGCCACACCCGCATTATACCACATCCGGTGCATCGTGTCAAGCACTTTTTGTGCACACCTGCGGGTAAATTCCCTTTGGTTTACAGCGCATCCTTTTTGATCGGGCGCAATGTTTTCGGATCCAGCGCCGCGCAAAGAATGGCAATGATCACCGCAGCAAGGATCGCGTTGGGAATCATGTAACTTGCATTATAAGTCAACGAGTAAATCCATACATACTCGCCCTCCGGCGTTGTGGAAGCCCAAATCGTAATACCGGACAGGTAGGAACAAACCAAACGGCAAAGGTTTACCAAAACCGCGCCCACGGTATAACCGACCATCCGATGTTTTCCGAACAGCTTTGCAAATGCGTCGGCAATACCGATCACACCAAATGCAAGCAGATAGTCCAAAAGTGCACACAGCAGCACCGCACCCAATGCACCTCCGGGCGGCGTATACCAACCGGTTACAATCTGGATGACACCGTTCGCCAGCCCCATAACCAAACCCTTGAGCCAACCGCGGCGATAAGAGTAATAGATAATCGGCACGCAGGAAATGCTAATGGATCCTCCCATCGGCCACTTCGGCAGCGGGAGCAGATCCAACGCAAATGCCATTGCCACACACAGTGCACCTTCCACCAGGGAAAGCAACTGTTCCAGCTTCTTGTTTTTCATTCTGTTTACCTCCACGTGAAAGAAAACGACCGGAGGACAATCTCCGGTCGTAAAGCAACAAAGCACAAACAGGTCTCCCCGCATTTTCTACCTACGCCGGCATTATCCGTATCAGGTGAAAGGGTTCGCGCACCGCGCGTCTCAGCCGTCCTTTCGACAGCACCCCCGTTTTATTTCAACGGTGTACATTATAGTACACGGACATGCGTTTGTCAAGTAGTAAATTCAATAATTATAGTTCACACCGATTTCAAGAATATCCTTTGCGCCCTTCTTTGCCTCCTCGGAAAGCGTAAAGGTTTCGAACAGTTTTTCGCACTTATCCCGGAAAAGCTGTGTGACAAGAGAGGCGTTGAAAGAGGAGAAGAAAACCTTATAATCATCCGCCTTGTAGTCCCCTTCGGTCGTCGGATAACGCATAATCAGGTGATACCCATACTCACTTTCCACAATAGCGGTATCCCCGATGTCCATATTTTTCAGCTCGGACAAAATCTGCGAGAGGTACGCATCACTGAAATTTGCCTCTTCAATATCGCTCAGGTAATACCCGTGCGGATAGAGCGCGGCTCCATCCGTATCATCACTCTGCTCGTCCACTGCACGGTCAAACGCCTGTACGTCATTCAAACCGATCTCCATACGCAGCTGTTCCAGTTTTTTCTTCCGTTCCTCCAGTTGTCCGGGCAGATACGCATTCTGTTCCGCATTTCCCTTTTCGTCCGTCACATACATCGGTTTTCCCTTTGCGGTATCGTACAGAATCTTCCCGTCCTCATCGTAGTAGATGGTTTGTCCATCGGAATCCTTGTATTCTTTTCCGTCGGCATCGTAAGCAACCTGACCGTTTTTCGAATCGTAGACCGGCTTGCCGGAGGCAGTATCGTAATAAATCACATTTCCGAAATCGTCCGTCTTATATTCATAATAGAATTTTGCAAACAAAACCTGTCGGAAACAATAGTAGTTCTCTTCAAAATACTCTTCCTTGACGTTATTACCAATCAGAGAACCGTCCTTTCCGTAAAGGTAGGTCTGCAGCAATGCCACCCGGTATTCATCCGCATACGCCTGGCGAAGCGTATCATAACTCACGCCGTACGCTGCGAGCAGTTCGTTGAATGCCGACTTGGAGCCGTCCGCATCCAAATCCAGGTACATATCCAGATCTTCATCAATGGAACTGTAATACTCATCCGTCAGCTTCAATCCGTTTTCATCAAACAGAACCAGTGCGGCAAGATACATACGAAGGGTATCCAGCACACTGTTCTCACAGCTCTCCCGCCAACTGACGGAGCTGCCCTCCGTGATAGGACTGTCCCAAAACGTGGCGCTGCTCACGTCATATTTCTGCCGTGCCAGTTCCGCCTTCATCCGGGACAGGAGGAATTCGTAAAACCAAACGGGAATCTCGTGCTTTCCGTCACTTAAAAGCGCCGTCGTATTCACCTGCTGTCGGTCTGCACACCCCATCAGGCTTCCGCCGAGCAGACAAAGAATCAACACCCCGCAGACAAGCGGCAAAAAACACATCTTTTTAGTACTTCGTGTTCTCATAGGAAACCTCCCGGATACTGGGCGCCTTTTTATATACGCTCTCGTTAATCGTGACCATGTCCTTATACGCGTCGCAGGCTTCGGTAAACAGCGATCCGATCAGCAGACTGTAAAAATCCGTAAACGCAGACGCCGTATTCTGATCCTCACTGTCATATGCCTGTGGTTCCGGTTCGCAGCGCAAAAGAATGTGATATCCGGAATCCGACTGCACCGTGCAGACACCGCCGACCTCGTTTTCATACACCGCCGCAGCGATGTTGTCCAAATAAGCGGCTGACTGTGACGCATAGTATCCCTTCTCCCGCCGCAGATATACGCGGGTATTGGATTCACTTTCCGACACCTGATCCGCCAGTGCGGCGAAAGCCGTTTCGTCCAATCCGGCAGCGTCCTCGGCAATTTCCGCGGCACGCTTCTTCAGATCCTCCAGTGCCTCCCCGGTTTTTGCCTCAACCACAGGCGTCCCGTCTTTATCCGTTTTGCAGCGCGGCTCCCCGTGCTCCTTGTCATAGGCAATCTTACCGTTTTCGTCATAGTAAATCACGTTGCCCTTGTCGTCCAGCACAGAGAATCCGAATTCATCCGTCTTCTTGGTTCCGTTCACGCTGTCATAGGCAATCTCGCCGTTTTCCTTATAGTAGACCCGATCACCGTTTGTGTCGGTTACAAACACATAGTCGTAGGACGCAAGAAAAATCTGACGGAAGCTGATATAATTCCTGTCATAATAATCATCCTTGACCGCCCGGTCGATTTTTTCCCCTTTTTCGCCGTACAGATAGGTCTGCAGATATTTGATCCTCGCCTCCAGCAGATAGTGTTCCCGCAACTGATTATAGTTAACGCCCAGTTCTGCCAGTTTTCCGTTCAATATGGTCTTTGAACCTGCGTCCTCCACCAATTCCGCAAGGCGGGCATCCACCTTTTCCACCTCGCTGTCCGGCAGGGTCAGACCCGCCTTGCGGAACATGTATTCCGCCTCAACGTATTTATAGGACTCATTCAATACCGACAGGGTGTAAAAATCATTGTAGGTCGTCCCGTCCGTATTCATGATGGTGCTCCAGAAAGAATCCGTGGTTGCATTCACCTTGTAGGTATAGACCAGTTTTCCCTTCATGCGTGTCAGCAACAGCTCATAAGCATTGACCGACAATGTGCATCCGTCCAATTCCATCAGTGTTCCGCTGTCCTTTGCACAACCGACCAGTACCGACAGCAAAAGGCAACACAACAGCAATCCCGCAATTTTTCTCTTCCACATAACAGCCTGATTCCCTTTCATTTTCCTTCATTATACCGCAATCACATCTCTTCTTTGTGAATATCCTGCGAAATCTGTGTATATTTTTCAAGGACATCATGCACAATTTTCAAAACGTTGTCCTCTTTGCGCACCCGCAGAGAAATGTGCGGCTCTCCCATGACCACCACACGCATCCTGCCGTCAAACGCGGCTGCCACACTGCTCAACACCGGGAAATCGAATTTTTCCGGGTACATCCGTACCTCATTGCCCTCCTGCTTGATCTGCTTTAATCCGCATTCCAGTGCAAGCGCACGGATCAGCGCAATCATAAGCAGGTTTTCTGTCGGTGCCGGCAATTCCCCGAACCGGTCGAGCAATTCGTCGGTCATGTCCTGCCGATCAAATTCATTGCGGATGAGTGCAATCCGCTTATAAAGCGACATTCTTTGCGCCGGATAGCGGACATACTGCGCCGGAATATTGGCATCCACATTGATCGTAACGGCACATTCCCGCTTCTTGGGCAACTGTCCGCCCTGTTCTTCGATCACCGCTTCATTCAAAAGGCGGATGTACAGATCATATCCGACCGTGTCCATGTGTCCGTGTTGCTCCGCTCCCAGAAGATTTCCGGCACCGCGGATCTCCATATCCCGCATGGCAATCCGGAAACCGGCGCCGAACTCCGCGTACTCACGGATCGCTTCCAGGCGTTTTTCCGCAATCTCGCTGATGCTCTTCTCCGGCGGATAGGTAAAATAGGCATACGCCCGACGTGCGGATCTGCCCACACGCCCGCGGATCTGATGCAACTGGGACAAGCCGAGCTTGTGCGCATTCTCCACGATCAGGGTATTGGCATTCGGAATATCCACGCCGGTTTCGATGATCGTGGTACAGACAAGGATGTCAATCTCACCAGAAAGCATACGCTCCCAGATCTCCTCCAGCTCTTCCTTTTCCATTTTCCCGTGCGCCACCGTGATCCGTGCATCCGGAATATCCTTCGCAAGCTGTGCCGCCACACGGTCAATACTGTCAACGTAGTTGTAAAGGTAGAAAACCTGTCCGCCGCGCCGCAGTTCCCGTCGGATGGCATCCTCGATCACCAGCCTGTCATGCTCAAGCACATAGGTCTGCACGGGCAGCCGGTTGCCCGGCGCTTCATCCAGAAGCGAAATGTCGCGGATGCCGCCCATCGCCATATTCAGCGTCCGCGGAATCGGCGTTGCGGAAAGCGTCAATACGTCCACATTTTTTGCCATCTGTTTGAGTTTTTCTTTCTGTGCAACACCAAAGCGCTGTTCCTCATCCACAATCAGAAGCCCCAGGTCATGGAAATGAATGTCCTTGCCCAACAGACGGTGCGTTCCGATCAGAATATCCACATCGCCCCGCGCCACACGCGCAAGCGTCTGTGTCTGCTCTTTTGGACTGCGGAAGCGCGAAATCATATCCACGCTCACCGCAAAGGAACGCATCCGGCTGAGTGCGGTCTGGTAATGCTGCAACGCAAGAAGCGTCGTCGGGACCAGAATCGCCACCTGTTTGCCACCGAGCACCGCTTTGAATGCGGCGCGGAGAGCAACCTCCGTCTTTCCGTACCCGACATCTCCGCAAAGCAGTCTGTCCATCGGAACCGGCTTCTCCATATCGGTCTTAATATCCGCAATCGCGTCCAACTGCCCCTGCGTTTCCTCATACGCAAACGCATTCTCAAAATCCCTTTGCATGGCGTCATCTTCCGGAAAAGCAAATCCGGGTTGGCGGAGTCTGCCGGCGTACAGTCTGATCAGCTCCTTCGCCATATCCCTGACCGCCGCCTTCACCCGCTGCTTTGCCTTTCTCCATTCCGTTCCGCCCAGTCTGGAAAGCTTCAACATGCCGTCGTCAGCATGCGGTCCAATGTATTTTGACACTTTATCCATCTGCTCCACCGGCAAAAACAGCTTGTCGGAGCCGTCAAACTGGATTCCGATATAATCGCGTGAAACTCCCAGAGAAACCACGTTTTCGATGCCGGTATACCGACCGATTCCGTATGCCTCATGCACGACAAGATCGCCTGTCTGCAATTCTTCCCAGGACATAATACTGCGCGCGTCCTGCCGTTTCTTTTTCCTCCGCGCCGTGTACCCACCGGGGCGCAATGCGCCTGTCCGCGCATCCGGATTGGTCGAAAGCACGGCAATACGCGGGGCGATCATTTCATAACCATACAGATATTCCCGCCAACAGATCAGAACCACCCCCGGCTCCAGATCCTTGGCGCGGTAAGCGCCAGCCTCCTCTTCGGTGACGGCAACAAAATTCTCTTCCCGCAGCATCTCCTGCAGATGCACACCCGCCGTGTGGTTTTCCGCAATCAGAATCACACGGTGCCCGTCCGCAAAGAAGCCGGTCAGATCTTCACACAAAAGCCGGAAATTTTCCGCATACGATACCATGTGTTTGGTGCGAAACCCGAAAATGCCGGACAACCGTTTGCCGGACATTCCGGAAGAAAGCGCGTCCACATGGACACAGACCCGATCCGCCAAAAATGTCTCAAGGGTTCCGGACGGCAAGCTGTATTCGGCATATTTTCCTGCCACCGTGCCGCTTTCCAAAAGCTCTTTGATGCTCTCGTTCATTCGCCATTCGGATGCTTTCAGGCGATCCCGCACCGCGGTCGTAGAACGCACAAGCACCAGATTCTTTTCGGAAAAATAGGAGAGCAGGCTTTCCTTCTCCGGGTAAATCAGGGTCATATACGCGTCCGCGAACCGAAGCTCCATGGCACCGTCCGGATCATCCAGAACGGCAATTTCCTTTTTGAGCACTTCCTTTGCCTGTTCGTTTTTGCAAAGACGGTATTGCGCACGCACCGCACGTTCGATCCTTCCCCGCACTTCCGCGCCGTAAATCAGCTCCCGTGCCGGCGGAAGGACCGCACGGCTGACCGGTATCCGGATCCGCTGGCTGTCCACATCAAAAATGCCCATGCGGTCCACGCAATCGCCAAACAGTTCTATCCGCAAAGGATTTGCTCCGTGTACCTCTTCCCCCTCCTGGTCGGTAAAAAGCCCAAACGGCGGGAAGACATCAATAATTCCGCCGCGCACGGCAAACTGTCCGCTTGCCTCCACTGCTTCCACCCGTACATAGCCCAGTTCAACCAGACGTCCGGCAAGCACTGCCGGCTCAATTTCATGGTCAAAATCCACCGTAAACATGGCATCGCGCAATCGCTCGGGCGGAATGGTGTATCCGAGTGCCGCATCCGGCGTAGTCACAACCGCTTCATAGGTTCCGCTCACCAGTCCGGACAACACCAAAAGCCTCTCATGCTCGTATTCATGGGAGGCAGTAATATCATAAAAAGACAAATCCCTTGCAGGGAAAAAGGCAGCCCGGTGTCCGAAGCGCTCCAAAAGCTCCACAGTATGCAGGCATTCCTTTTCCTCCGGGCAGATAATCAGTGCGCAATGGGGCGAAAATGCGCTCGCATCCTCCAGCAGTGCCACACAAAAGGCGTCGGATGCGCCTTCGCACAATCCGTTCGCAAGAATCGGGAGCGCCTTGGAACGGAAATTTTCACGGACAGCCCCCAAGAGTTGGCTGTATTCCGCGTCCGCTCGTATGCAATCGGTCAGAATATTCATACAATCCCCCGTTTTTACCGTTTGGAGTTACAAATCTGCATGGCGCCGTCAATGTCGCCAGCCAAAAGGCGGCGTAAACCGTCCCATGCAAAAGGAAAGCAGGAGGCGACCGCATCTCCTTCCGGCTTTGAGAAAGAAGAAAGCACCCAATCAGCCAGATCCCAGCCCTCCGGCTTGGCGCCGACGCCCATGCGGATGCGGGGCATGGTATCCGCATTCATCTGCAAAACGATATTGCGCAGTCCTCGCTGCCCGCCGTCGCTTCCCTTTGCCCTAACACGCATTCTGCCGACCTCCAGATTGATGTCGTCACAAAGAACAACGATGCGCTCGGGCGGAATTTTATAAAAGGACGCCGCCTCACGCACCGCTTCTCCGGAAGCATTCATATAAGTCTGCGGCTTCATCAGAAGCACGCGCGTTCCGTCGATCACCGTATCGGCAACCAAGGACTTGAATTTCAGCTTTTTCAGCTCCGCACCGCATTCAACGGCAATGTAATCCATGCACAAAAAGCCCGCATTATGACGGGTGTAGGTATATTGTGTCCCCGGATTGCCGAGCCCGACGATCAGATACCCGATGCCGGATGCGGTATCCTGTTCTTTTCTGATCATATTGATTCCTGTATCCACTCAAAAAATTCCGGCACGCATGCCGGTATGCTTATCGTATCGTTTATTATATTCCTTTTTTTTACGTCTGTCAAACCTTTTTTGGCACGAAAGGGGAAATTTTCACTCCGTTCACAGAAAATTTACCTTTGCCTGTCGAATATTTTTCGGATTCCCTTTTCTTCCAAGGGGAATTATGGTATAATAAATAGCGCTGTGGAACAAACCGGAATTGTGCCGGGGATTTTTTGTGGATCCGTGCCCGCAGCCCCACACATCGTTAATCTTTTATTTGAATACGGAGGTATTATCCAACATGGCAAAAAAGTATTGCTATCTGTTTACCGAAGGCAACGCAAACATGCGTGAGCTGCTCGGCGGCAAGGGTGCGAACCTCGCCGAAATGACAAACATCGGCTTACCCGTTCCCCAGGGTTTCACCATCACGACCGAAGCCTGCACCCAGTACTACGAGGACGGCAGACAGATCAACGACGAGATCATGGCTGAAATTATGCAGTACATCTCCAAGATGGAAGAAGTGACCGGCAAGAAGTTCGGCGACAAGAAGAATCCTCTTCTGGTTTCCGTCCGTTCCGGCGCGCGCGCTTCCATGCCCGGTATGATGGACACCATTCTCAACCTCGGTCTGAACGAGGAAGTGGTTGAAACTATCGCACAGATGTCCAACAACCCCAGATGGGCTTGGGACTGCTACAGAAGATTCATCCAGATGTACTCCGACGTCGTTATGGAGGTCGGCAAGAAGTATTTCGAACAGCTGATTGACGCCATGAAAAAGAAGAAGGGTGTTACCTTCGATGTGGAGCTGAATGCGGATGACCTCAAAGAGCTTGCAAATCAGTTCAAGGCTGAGTACAAACAGAAGATCGGCGCGGACTTCCCCTCTGATCCTAAGGAACAGCTGCTCGGCGCAATCAAGGCGGTCTTCCGCTCCTGGGATAACCCCCGTGCGAACGTTTACCGCCGCGACAACGATATTCCGTACAGCTGGGGTACCGCTGTCAACGTGCAGATGATGGCATTCGGTAACATGGGCGACGACTGCGGCACCGGTGTTGCCTTCACCCGTGACCCTGCCACCGGCGCAAAGGGTCTGTTCGGTGAATTCCTGACCAACGCACAGGGTGAGGACGTCGTTGCAGGTGTCCGTACCCCGATGCACATTTCCGAAATGGCGGACAAGTTCCCGGAAGCATTCAAGCAGTTCAACCAGGTCTGCAAGACCCTGGAAGAGCATTACAGAGATATGCAGGATATGGAGTTCACCGTTGAGCACGGCAAACTCTATATGCTTCAGACCAGAAACGGCAAGCGTACCGCTCAGGCAGCGCTCCAGATCGCATGCGACCTGGTTGACGAGGGTATGAGAACCGAGAAGGAAGCCGTTCTGATGATCGACCCCAGAAACCTCGACACCCTGCTCCACCCGCAGTTCGACGCAAAGGCTCTGAAAGCAGCCAACCCCGTCGGCAAGGGCCTGGGCGCTTCCCCCGGTGCTGCCTGCGGTCAGATCGTATTCAGTGCGGATGACGCAGAAGCATGGAAGAAGGCAGGCAAGAAGGTTGTTCTTGTTCGTCTTGAAACCTCTCCGGAAGACATTACCGGTATGAAGGCATCGCAGGGCATCCTGACCGTTCGCGGCGGTATGACCTCTCACGCTGCCGTTGTTGCACGTGGTATGGGTACCTGCTGTGTATCCGGTTGCGGCGACATCGTTATGGACGAGGAAAACAAGCAGTTCACACTTGCCGGCAAGACCTATCACGAGGGTGATTATATCTCCATCGACGGTTCCACCGGTAAGATTTATGACGGTATCATCCCGACTGTTGACGCGCAGATCGACGGCAACTTCGGCAGAATCATGGGCTGGGCTGACAAGTACAGAAAACTGCAGGTCAGAACCAACGCCGATACTCCGCGTGATGCAAAGAAAGCACGTGAACTTGGTGCCGAAGGCATTGGTCTGTGCCGCACCGAGCATATGTTCTTTGACCCGGAGCGTATCGCTGCATTCCGTCAGATGATCTGTGCCGACAACGTTGCGGACAGAGAAGCTGCTCTTGCAAAGATCATGCCTTATCAACAGGCCGACTTTGAGGCTCTGTACGAGGCTCTGGAGGGCACTCCCGTAACCATCCGGTTCCTGGATCCCCCGCTCCATGAATTCGTTCCCACCGAGGATGCGGAAATCGAGGCTCTCGCAAAAGCACAGGGCAAGCCGGTTGAAGTTATCCGCGGCATTATCCAGGGTCTGCACGAGTCCAACCCGATGATGGGTCACCGGGGCTGCCGTCTGACTGTCACCTACCCCGAAATCGCCGTGATGCAGACCAAGGCTGTCATCCGCGCCGCAATCAATGTGCTCAAGAAGCACCCCGACTGGAAGCTGGTTCCCGAAATCATGATTCCGTTGGTTGGCGAGCTGAAGGAATTCAAGTACTGCAAGGAAATCGTTGTCGCAACCGCAGACGCAGAGATCAAGGAAGCCGGTGTTGCTCTCAAGTATGAGGTCGGTACCATGATCGAGATCCCGCGTGCCGCTCTGACCGCTGACGAAATCGCCAAGGAGGCTGAGTTCTTCTGCTTCGGTACGAATGACCTGACCCAGATGACATTCGGCTTCAGCCGTGATGACGCAGGCAAGTTCCTCGGCGCTTACTACGACAAGAAGATCTACGAGAACGATCCGTTCGCAAAGATCGACCAGAACGGCGTTGGTAAGCTGATGGAAATGGCTGTTAAGCTCGGCAGAAGTGTCCGTCCCGAGATGCACATCGGTATCTGCGGTGAGCACGGCGGTGACCCCGTTTCTGTGGAATTCTGCCACAAGATCGGTCTCTCCTACGTTTCCTGCAGTCCGTTCCGTGTGCCGATCGCAAGACTGGCAGCCGCTCAGGCAGCTCTGAAGGACTAAGTGAACGGAGTCTGACGGTTGTCGGATTGGTTCGTCCCAATATAAAAGCGCTCCGCAGAGGTTTTCCTCTGCGGAGCTTTTGTATCATGAGAGCACCCGATTGGCGGGTATTTTTCGCGATATAAAAGATTTCCCGATTCAAAGTTCCTTTTTTACCTGCTCCACAAACCCGTTGCGGACAAGTGCACCGGCGCGGTCGATCATTTTTTCAACCGCTTCTCCCGTTGCGCTTCCATGTCCCTTCATAACGGGTCTGGATACACCAAGCAGAATGGCACCGCCCTGGGTATTGTAATCATATTTTTTGCGGATGTCCTGTAGCAGATGCGCGGTCATAGGTCCGAGTGCAGGAAAGGCACGGGTACGTGCTTCCAGTTCGCTGATCACTGCTTTTGCCGTTCCCTCAATGGATTTCAGCAAAATATTACCGTGAAATCCGTCGCAGACAATGACATCGGTCGTTCCGTCCAGCGCATGCGTTGCCTCTACATTTCCAATAAACCGAATTCCCTTTTCCTGCTTTAAGAGCACATGTGCTGCTTTGACGGCTTCACACCCCTTTGTTTCCTCCGCACCGTTTGACAAAAGCGCAATCCGCGGGTCAGCGTTGCCGATACAATGCATATAGGCATTGCCCAAATGCGCAAAAGATGGATAAAGTTCAGGGCGTGTATCAATGTTGGCACCGCAATCCAAAAGAAGCAACGCTCCCCCATTGACATTGACCAGTTCGACCGCCAAAATCGGATGCAAGCGGTTGATCTTTCCAAAAATCATGATAGAAGAAACCAACACAGCACCCGTTGCGCCGCAACTAACCACTCCGCCGCCGCTGTCACGCGCGATCTGCATTGCCCGAACCAGCGAAGCATTCTCCTGTTTGTAGCAAGTCATAGGGTCATCATAGTTGGTAATGGCAACCGGCGCATGCACAACTTCATACCGATCCTGCGGAATACCGCTCTTCTCCATGAGCGGAGCAATCACTTCCCTGTCACCGCAAAGCGACAGAAACAACGCCTTTGTCTTTTTCAACGCAGCAACGGCACCGCGGCACAATTCCTCCTGCGGGGTATCCGCACCGAGGAGATCAATGGCAAGATGTGTCATTTTTTGTTCCTTTCTCTCGTTCCCCGCTCCAGACATGCTTCAAAATGGTCCGATAGACTTCTCCCGAAAAAGGCGGGCGGGTCATATGATTCAATGTCTGCTCACTCAATGCCCCCTCACGGACATACTCTTCGCCTGCGGCAGTAAAGCGCTGCAGAATGCGCGCAAGACGGGTTCCGCCGTTGTCTGCCATGGTTTTGAATTGCGGGCACAGAATTGCTGTGTAGTTTCCTTTTCCAAGCACTAGATCACACTGGGAAAGCAACGGGCGGTAGACCAGTTCGGTCTCATTGTATGCGCATCCCGAGATCAGAATCATCTTCTTCCACGGATGCGTATACCGGGCACCGTGGGCGGGAGAACCGTCCGTCGGCGCATTCTGTCCCTGATAGGCGTGCACCAAAGACAGCAAGCGGTCCATCATCAGCTTCATCTGCCCCGGCATTCCGAAATAATACAGCGGAAAACTGCAAATCAATTCATCCGCCTGCAAAATTTTCTGCTTTAATGCCGGAATATCGTCATTCCGGATAACGCATTCCCCTTCCGTGCGCCCCCAACAGGACAAACAGCCGGTGCACGGGGTGATCCGCAATTCCGCAATATGTACAGTCTCCGGCACATATCCGCCCGCCTGTACCATGCCTTCCACAAAGGCATTCGTTGCCAGAAGCGTCGTGCTTTTCGCCTTACGGGGACTGCCGTTCAGGATCAGTATCCGCTTTTTTTCCATACGGTCAGACACGGAAATGCCACCTCTGCGTCTTACGGCGCGGTGCCGTCGCATACAGATTGTAGCGCCCGATTTTACGATATTTCTCAATACGTTCCGCAATCAGGCGATCAGGATCCTCGTGCCGCAGACGCTTGATTTCCCGGTACAGATCCTTCCCCAACGCACGCATAAATTCCGAGCGTTGTTCGGGATCTGTAAAGTCCGCCGGTTCGGCAATTTTCTGCTCAACAATTCCCAGTTCTAATAGATCGTCCGCCGTCAGGCGCAAATGCTCTGCCGCCTGCGGTGCCATCTTGGGATCCTTAAACAAAATGCTTGCGCAGGATTCCGGAGAAATAACAGAATAGTATGCATTTTCCAACATCCATACCCGGTCGGCAACCGCCAGCGCCAGCGCGCCGCCGCTGCCGCCCTCGCCGATCATAACCGTGATAATCGGAACGCGCACACAGGACAGCTCCGCAAGATTCCGGGCAATCGCCTCACCGGCTCCCCGCTCTTCCGCACCCTTTCCGCAATTGGCGCCCTGGGTGTCCACGAAACAGATGACCGGGCGACGGAATTTCTCCGCCTCCTTGATCAACCGCAACGCCTTACGATACCCCTCGGGCAAAACACAACCGAAATTGCGGTACATTCTCTCCTGCAAATCTCTTCCCTTTTCGATGCCGATCACGGTAACGGGCAGGTCGTGCAGTCTTGCAATACCGCCGATCACCGCATGATCATCGGCGAATGCACGGTCGCCATGCAGTTCACAAAAATCGGTGAAAATATCACCGGATTCAATATAATCAATGGCAGTCGCCCGCCCGTTTTTGCGGGCACGACTGATTTTTTCATAGACGGTCACAAGCAATCTCCTCCCTCTTTATCATCAGCGTCAGTCCTCGTGCAGAGAAAGCAATTTCGCAAGGTGAGAACGCTGTTCTTCGCGTGGAATGATCTCATCCAAAAAACCGTTCTGCATCTGAAACTCCGCCGTCTGGAAGGTATCCGGAAGTGTTTCTCCCGTTACCTGCTCCACCACGCGCTTCCCGGCAAATCCGATACGGGCATGCGGCTCGGAGAAAATAATGTCTCCCAACATGGCAAAGCTGGCAGTCACGCCGCCCATCGTCGGATCGGTAATTCCCACAATGTATAAAAGACCCGCGTCGCTGTGACGCTTGACGGCAGCAGAAACCTTTGCCATCTGCATCAGGGAAAGCATGCCCTCCTGCATACGTGCACCGCCGGATACCGTGTATCCGATCACCGGCAAATGTTCGGCAATGGCATACTCAAAGAGTGCGGTAATCCGGTCGCCGACCACCGTTCCCATTGAACCCATCATAAATTCCGGATTCATTACAAACAGACAGGTATCATGCCCTTCAATCCGTGCCCTGCCGCAAAGAACCCCCTCGTTTTCGTGGCTTTTCTTTTTGGCACCGGCATACTTTTCCTTATATTCGGGAAATGCCAACGGATCCGTGAAGATCTCTCCGCCAAACAGTTCGGTAAATGTTCCCGGATCGGCAAGCATTCCCACACGCACCCTGACCGGCATCGGCAGGTAGGCATTGCACTGCGGGCAGATGAAAAAGCGTTCCTCCGCTTCCTCGTTTGGCATGCCTGCCTTGCACTTGGGACAGGTGCGCACCTGCCCAGCGGGGGCAGAAGCAACATTTTTTCCCGTTCCGGCTCTTTCCAATTCGGCAATCGGCATACTCAGGCTCCTCCTCCGTTCCGCATCCGGGCAACCACTGTTTTCAGCGTGTCAACATCATTGACAGTCAAAGCACACGCCTCCGGCAAGGTCCGGTTGACAAAACCGGTCAGGGTGTGCCCTGCACCCACCTCAACAAACGTATCGATTCCGTCTTCCCACATCCGACGCAAAGTATCCTCCCACCGGACAGGCGAGCAAACCTGTTTTGTCAGGCACTCTGTAATCCCGTCACGATCTGCCGGATACGGCATTCCCGTGCGGTTTGCGTACAATGCGACCGCAGGTGCACAAACCTCTGCGGCATCCAGGAAAGCCCGCAGGATGGGCGCAACCTTTTGCATATATGGTGTATGAAAAGCACCGCTCACCGGCAAACGGACTGCCCTGCCGCCCGCAGCCTTCGCCGCAGTACACAGTGCGTCGATGCTCTCCGCCTTGCCCGCACAACTGATCTGCCCAGGGCAGTTATAATTGACCGGCCATACCTCGCAAAGATCGGCGCAAAGGCGTTCCACCGTCGGCGCATCCAGTTTCAGTACCGCCGCCATGCCGCCCGGGTGCAATGCGGACTGCCAGTCCATGCTTTCTCCCCGCAAGAGAACCAAACGGAACGCCTCTTCGTAGGAAAGAACCCCTGCAAACGCCGCGGCGGGAATTTCTCCCAACGAAAAGCCCGCAACCGCGTCCGGCACAATTCCTGCCGCCCGCAGAGAAACAGCGATGGCAAGATCTGTCAAAAACAGTGCCGGCTGTGTATTGATTGTGCGTCCGAGCAACGCACCGTCCGATTCACTGCCCTGTCCAAAGCAGATACCTGTGATTCCGGTGCGGATTTCCTCTCCCATGGAGAAAATCTCTGCCGCCTCCGGAATAGCTTCGACGATGTCCTTCCCCATGCCGACGTTCTGGGCGCCCTGCCCTGCAAACAAAAACGCTGTTTTTCCCATCAGTTACTTCTCTTCCTCGTTTTCCCGGTTGCTCCCGGTTTCTTCCAGTAAATTCTTATCCATGGCGGTAAACGCAAGCGTCCCCTTGCTGCGTAGCTGGCCGTCAACGGTGACGGTCGCATCAAAGACGATCAGCGGTCCGCCTCCGCTTTTTTTGTTGACGGAAACCGTCATAACATCTCCCGGCAAAACCGGCTTTACAAACTTAAAACCATCGACCTTCAGCAACACATACAGGCGGTCGTCTTCCGTTCCGTCCGCCTCTACCGTCAAAGAACAGAGCTGTGCACAGCTCTCAATAATCAGCACACCGGGCAGAATAGGGGCATCCGGGAAGTGCCCGGCAAACCACGGATCGTTGATGGAAACCGTTTTGGTCCCCACGGCAGACTGCCCGGGCGCAAGGGTGAGCACGCGCTCGATCATCTGAAACGGCGGGCGCTGTTTCAGGCGGCGGTTGACAGCATAGATGTTCATCATAATGAGATTCCTCCGTCCACGGTCAGAATCTGACCGGTCATATAGGCACATGCGTCCGACGCAAGCATGGAAACAATCCCCGCAACATCCTCCACACGTCCCAGCCGATGCATGGGAATCGCATCCAGATATTCTTTTTTCTTTTCCTCCGGCAGCGCATCCAGCATCTCGGTTTCAATAAAGCCCGGTGCAACGGCATTGACACGGATTCCGTAGGGCGCAAGCTCCTTTGCCATGGTCTGTGTCATGGAGTTTACCGCACCCTTGGTGGCACTGTATACACATTGTCCGGGCAAGGCAAGAATGCCGCTGACGGACGACATGTTGATGATGACACCGCTTTTTCTGCGAAACATTTTCAGCACCGCCTGCTGTGCACAGTACAGATATCCCTTTACGTTCAGTTCCATGCACCGATCCAATGTATCCTTGTTCAGCATCAGCAGATACTCGTCCTTCACGATCCCGGCATTGTTGACCAATACGTCAATCTGACCGTATGCTTTGCTGACCGCCCGCATCATAGCGGCAACCTGTGCCGGATCCGAAACATCCGCACGGCAGAGCATGCCGTCACCGCCTGCAGCGCGGATCTCGTCCAGAACTGCCGCTGCCTCCGGCTCACTGTGTGCGTAATTAACCACGGTTATGTAACCGTCCCTCGCAAGACGCAATGCACACGCGCGTCCGATTCCACGGGAAGCTCCCGTTACAACTGCAACCTTCAAAAAAACGCCCTCCGTTTTCTTTTCTCGCTCCGATCACTTTTCCAGAATGACGGCGGTATAAGAGCCACCGGCACCGTAGGAAATGACTAAGAGGCGCTTCATTGCCCCCGTATCAACTGTCACACGCTCCATCTGCGCACCGTTTCTTCTGTACGCCTTGGTGCAAGCCGGCAGATCTCCGTGCAACAGCAATGCTCCATGCGCCATTGCAAGCGCCGCAGAAGCCGCGCGCCCCTCGCCGGTACGGTCCTTGACGGAAAGCAGCGGCAGAGTGCCGAGTGCAGGGAAAGCACAAAGTCCTTCCGCTTCAGCCGCATCAACCGACCCTTCTCCGTTGGCAAAACCGATCACAGCGTCTATCTCTTCCGGACGCACACCCGCATCGACAAACGCAGAGGAGATTGCATTGGCAAGTCCCTGACCGGAACCCTTCACGGTTCCGAACGGAACACTCTCATGCGCCATCCCGTATCCCGCGATGTGGCAGTAAACCCGTGCGCCACGCGCGTTTGCGGACGCTTCGGTCTCAGTCAGCAAAGAGATACTGCCATCCGACAGCGAGAACTGCTTTTTGCCTTCATAGGGCAACACATGCGTATCCGCCACCAAACCCAAACCATGATACAGCTCGGAAATGATCGCGCTGTTTTCATCCGTTCCGGTTGCGAGCATTGCATCCTCCCAACCGTTGCGCATGACCTGCATGGCGTATGCCACGGACTGCAATCCCGACTGCGCGCCGTTGGTAACCGTCACATTATATCCTTTGATTCCGGCACAAATGGACAGATATCCACCTGCTGCATTGTATACGGTATTGGGGAACTTAAACGCACTGCCCCCTACATTGCCCTTTTGCACAAGCTGGTTCTGGAAGTCCAGACTCGGTCCCAACGCGCCTTCCGAGGTACCGACAATCATACCGATACGTCCTGCATTTTCGTCGGTTACGGCATAACCGCCGTCATGCAGAGCCTCCATACCGGACACCGCCTGCAACTGGCTCAGATGATCCAGCTTGCGATAAAATGCCATCTTGAGGTTCTGTGCCTCATAATCCGCCGCACCGATTACGGAAGCACTTTCCGCACCCTCGCAGATCACATCATTTTTGCAGGCAGCGATATATGCATCCTTACCGTTCCCCAGCGGAGTCACAATACCCAGTCCCGTAACGGCAATACGAGGAGCATCCGGCGCAGCCGGCATATGTGTTTCGTTCTTGTCAAAGATGATACTGGCGTTGTTCCCGCCGAATGCAAAAGAATTGTTCATCACCGCATGCAAATTTTTCTTCTGCGGCAGATTGGGGCAGAAATCCATCTTTCCCGCCTTTTCGGCAAGCAGAGGCAGATCCTCCTCCTTATATCCCAGCGTAGGCGGGATCGTATTCTCCACCAACGCCTTGATTGCAAAAACAGCCTCAATGGCACCGGCGGCACCCAGACAGTGTCCGGTCATCGCTTTGGTAGAGCTGACTGCCAGATCGTCGTGCTTACCGTCAAAAATCGTGTGCAGAGACAAAAACTCCGCCTCGTCATTTTTCGCCGTACCGGTACCGTGTGCATTTACATAATCAATATCGGACTCCGTCAAACCGGAATGGGCAATCGCGGCACGAATTGCGCTCATCTGCCCTTCTCCGTCCGGGCGGGGAGCGGTGATATGATGTGCGTCGCTGCTGATTCCGGAACCGGCAACCTCGCAATAGATATGTGCACCGCGTGCAACGGCGTGTTCATAGGACTCCACGATAACGGCGCCGGCACCTTCGCCCAGCGTAATACCGTGGGAGCGGTTAAAGGGAGAACAGGAATTCTCATCCAGTGCATGCAACGACAAAAAGCCGGCGTACGGCACCGACGAGAAAGCATCTGTTCCACCCGCAATCACAACATCCGCCTTTCCGGCGCGGATCAGATCCGACGCATAAGCAATGCTGATTGTTCCCGCCGCGCAGGCATTTGCAACATTGGTTACAACCCCGCCTGCACGATATGCCTGTGCAACGTGGTTTGCAATCGCGGAGATCGGCATCTTGAGAATATCTGCTGGCTGTTTTCCGGCACGGTAATAATGCTCAAGACTTCTTCCGCCGCCGACACAGCTTCCCACAATCACGCTGCTCCGGGGGCTGTTTCCGAAATGCTCGATGCCGGCATCACGCATTGCCTCATCGGCTGCCTGCAAGCACAGCGCCGTCGCCCGGTCGGGACCATTCTCTTTTTCCGCAAAGTCCTTGACTTCCGCGGCATAATCGGCATAACAATTCTCTGTGTCAACGGTTCTCGTGTGATCAATGCCGGTGCGGGAGGCAAGAATGCTCTCCCAGCACTCGTCGACATTGTGTCCGATCGCACTGATAACACCAAGTCCCGTGATCACACATCTGACTGGTTTCTTTTTCATCATGCCGCCTTACTGCTCCGCATGTGCCACAACGTAAGCGGCAAGCGCATTGATATTGCGGAAATGTTCTTTGCCCACACCCGTCATCGGTACGCCGTATTCTTCGTCAATCGCGGAAATAATTTCCAAAGAGTCAATGGAATCCAGACCGATTCCGTCATTGAAAAGGACCGTATCATATTCCAGCACATCCGGTTCAATTCCCAGACGGTCACACAGCATTTCTTTGATTTTTGCCTTTACTTCATTCTCATTCATGTTCAGTTCCTCCTGTTTTCCGTAAATCCCGGTTGATTCAACATGTGTTTATTGTAACAAAACCACTTTGTGCTGACAATAGACAAAAAATCTCCAGTGCCACAATTTATGACACCGGAGCATGATTTGTAATAGAAAAATTCTTTGCGGGAGTAAGAAGCTCACGCGACATCTGGGTAAATGCGTCTACGGTCAAATGATAGCGTCCGACAATATCGTCGTTCATTCCGTTTTTTGACCAATCAATACACATACCCAAAAGCTCGCACTTGATAAAATAGGTCATCAGGCGCTGCTCTTCCGGCGTAATATCGCTTCCGCTCATGTATTCCTGTGCCAACACGTGCGCGGTATGATCGCACATCTTGATCACAAAATCCTCATATACCCCCCTGTCGGCAGAATGGTAAATATGTTCCACCGCATGCGGATTTTTGCGGACAAACGCGTACGCCCCCAGGATGCATTCTTCCATGGAATTGGCGGTCGGATGCTCACGGATCATGCGCTCCGCAGCCTCATTCATGGTCTGCTCAAGCAAGTCCGGTACACTTTTGAAATGGTAGTAAAAAGTGTTGCGGCTGATTCCGACCTGATCTGCAATACTTTTGACACTGATCTTATGCAACGGGCGCTCGTTGAGCAAACTGATCAGTGCTGACCGAATTGAATCCTTGGTATAATCCATTGGCATTCCGTACCGACCTCCCTTCCGTATATGAGTCATTATAGCATGGTTGCGAAAGAAAGCAAATCAACAGATTTTCAAAAATGACTGAAAACCGGATAGGGTACGGAAACTGTACAACTCAAAATCCGCAGATCTTGGAAAGGCGTTTTCGCAAGGCGACAAACAAAATCAATCCGATTACGCCGGAAGCGAGGACTTCTCCGACCCCGACCGTCAGCATAAAATACGGTAGCGTCCCCTCCGCATCATATGCATAGCGCAGAACCAACGGAATAATCAGGGTGTTTGACAAAATATTCGGCAGCGGGGAGAGCCAAAACATCACCTTGCATCCGCGCCGGTAAAACACGCCCATCAGTGCACAGACAAGCGCCCCCAGAAATGTTGCCAACGTGCCGAATACAAGATCCTGCCATGGGGCAAGACAAAACAGATTGGCAATCAGACAGCCTGCCATCAGCCCTGGTACGGCGGCAAAGGAAAAAAGCGGCAGAATACAAAGCGCCTCACCGAGCCGCAACTGTATCACGCCGCTATCCAGTCCCACTGCACGGCTGAGCATTGTCAACGCCACATACAGCGCCGCAATAATCCCGCTCATGCAAACAGACATGATTTTTTTTCGTTGTGAATTTTGATTGTGATTCATTTTAATTTTCTCCCTTAGTTTTGATTTCCTCCGGTACAGAAAAAGCACCTTCGGGGTGAGGATGGTTACGAACTCACCGTTTTATATGACTGGCAGGCAACACAGCCGCAAAATGGGACCGGCAGCGCCGCCGAAAGCCATTCCGGACTGTAAATACCTGTCGGATCATCAATCATTTCGTTTGGCAGACGCCGAGGAACGCATCCACCGCAGCGGAAACCGCAGCATACTGATACAGAGATCCAAGGCAAACCAACGGGCACTTCTGCTCCTGCGCCCGACGCATTGCGGCAAATACGCCCTCCTGCACGGTCGGATACGAGGACGCCGAGACCCCGGCACGGAGAAATTCCACCGCATACGCCGCCGGATCCATTGCACGCGGGTTATCCGGTCTGACCGCAAACATTTCGCGGCAAACCGGCGCCAGTGCGGCAACCATATCTTTATGATCCTTATCTGCCATGACACCGCCCAGCATCAGCACCTTGTTTTCGCCGAAATATCTGCGGATACTGCGAACTGCGGCGGCAATTCCCTGCGGATTGTGCGCCCCGTCCGCAATCACGATCGGATCCCGCGCAAGACATTCAAACCGTGCGTGCCACACTGTGGAAGACACGCCATTCCGCACGGCATCGTCGGAAATCAAAAAATGCTCCTTGCGCAGAATTTCCACCGCCATCAGCACATTGGCTGCATTCTGCGGCTGATAGTCTCCCAAGAGCGGCAAAAACAGATTGTCATACCCGTCAAAGGAAAAGACAGTTCCGTCAAGCGACATATCCCGGACGCAAATTTTCTCCAAATCCGTGCGATAGAAGGCACTGCCGCTCTCTGCCGCCTTTTGCGCAATGACCGCTGCCGCGGCAGAATCGCTCCCACCGTAAAGAACCGGGACACCGTGTTTGATAATTCCCGCCTTTTCTCCGGCGATGGCTTCCACTGTATTTCCCAAATATTTGGTGTGATCCAGTGCAATCCCGGTAATCACCGACAAAAGCGGTGTCCGGATCAGATTTGTGGCATCCAGTCTGCCGCCCATGCCGCACTCCAGCACTACAATCCGGCACCCGTGCCGTGCAAACCAAAGAAAAGCAATGGCGGTAATCAGTTCAAATTCGGTCGGCGGTTCTGCCATGGCGTCCGCAACTGGTTGAACCTCCGACGTCAGCTGAGCCAACTCGTCGTCCCCAATCATGTTTCCGTCAATCATCATGCGCTCGTTGAACCGAACGATATAGGGCGAGGTATACAACCCCGTTTTATAACCGGCCGCCTGCAAAACAGAGGCAAGCATCGCACAAAAAGAACCTTTTCCGTTGGTTCCCGCCACATGCACAAAGCAAAGACGATCCTGTGGGTTTCCCAACTTTTCGCACAACTCACCCACCCGTTCCAATCCGGGTTTACAAAACTCCCAATTGATTCTGTGAATGTACGCCAACGCATCCGCGTAGCTCATCGGAGTCATGTCTGTACGCCTTCCTTCTTCTTTTGCCAACGCATCCCGCCAAGTCCGGCAAGAATACGGACAATTGCATTGTTTTTGAGCAGGAGGAATGAAAGTATCCCCTCCGCGGCACCCACAATCAGATAGTTACATGCACGCCAGAGCATCAACGTCAGCAAAGGCATATCATAGTATTTCGCAAGCCCATAGGTTTTGATCAGCACAGATCCGACAAGATGTGCGGCAATCACCGAAACCGCCACACGTACCACCAACGACCTGCCCGGCAGGAAGCGGGCGCATAGTCCGCTGACACACCCGATCGCGACGGCTCCCAATGTCACCACAGGATTGATGGAATATCCCACCAACATACACCCGATCAGGTCCGCAGCAACTCCCACAGTAGCGCCGGCAAACGGTCCAAAGCAGATGCCCGCAAGCAGAATCGGCAGGTTTTCAAAGCTGAACCGCATCACATTGCCACCCGGAATTGCCAGGTACTTACCGAACACGATACTCATTGCAGTAAACAGCGCCAATAATACCGAAACCTGCAATCTTTTTTCCCATTGTTTTCTTTGCATAAAAAATCCTCCCTTCCCTGTTTCCATCGCAGAAAAGAGAGGAAAAAATTCCCCGGATGCTGCTATTGGAAGCGGGATGCGGGGTACAAACCGCAGCACCGCTTTCCACACACCGTGCAAAAAACAGCCTTTCGTCCGACCGGCAACTCCCCGTCCCGTCGGCACTTGACGCTTGCATCCCTACTCTTCGTGTCTTATTATATACCCACGCAGGTGATTTGTCAAGGGTTTCTGCCATTTTGTGGGATGCCGCATTCTATGATTTTTGCACAGAAAACACCTCTTGTTTTTATGCAATAACACGGTTTTTACGCATTACTTACGCAATGCGCGAAGCGCAACTCCTAACCGATCAATGTGTCCTACGCACAAGGCGGTTGATCCCCGCCGCCAGCGCATCGACCAGTGCGTCCACCTGCGCACGGGTATTCTGTGCGCAAAAACTGATACGCAGAGTGGAATCTGCCTGTTCAGGTGTCAGTCCAAAAGCAAGGAGCGTCCCCGATGTTTTGTTTGATCTCGCCGAGCACGCAGAACCGGCAGACACGCAGATGCCCTCACCGGAGAGCGCATGCAACATCGTTTCACTCCGGATAGACGGCAGTGTGACACTGAGAATATGGGGTGCGTGTGCGCCGCGCGGCAGGTTGCAGTGCAATCCGATTGCCTCCAGGCATTCTGCTGCATAGGTCCGAAGATCTTCCATCGTGCCGATGTCCGCATCCAGCGTAGACAGCCCCGCCTTCAGAGCCCCCGCAAAACCGGCAATCCCGATCATATTTTCGGTTCCCGAACGGAATCCTGACTCCTGTCCGCCTCCCATCAGATATGGCACTAATCTGCGGGCACGAAGAATCTCCGGGCTGACATACAATGCCCCGACCCCTTTGGGACCGTGAATTTTATGTGCGCTGACGCTGACGAAATCAGCATGCAGACGTTCGGGAGAAAAGTGACACTTATACAACCCCTGAACCGCATCGCAATGGGTAATTGCGTCCGGATTATACCGTTTCGCCATGGCAAAAAGGCTCTCGACGTCATACCGTGCACCAGTCTCATTGTTGACCAGCATCACCGAAACAGCAAGCGGCGTTGCTTCCTGCATTGCCGTCTGCGCCTCGTCCAGGTCAATAACGCCTCCCGCTGTGTGCAACCGCACAACATCAAATCCCCGTTCCTCCAGAAAATCCATCACACGGGCGACAGACGGGTGCTCCGAATCGGTGGTAATGACACGGTTGGCTGTCCGGCGTTTTTTGGAATAAATGCCGCCGAGCAGCGCCGTGTTGTTTGCCTCCGTGCCGCAGGCGGTAAAAAGCAACTGACCGGGCACCGGGCGGCGGATTCCCAACGCCTGCGCAAGCGCCGCGCGGGATTTTTCAAGCAAAGCGTGTGCCGCAAGTCCCGCCGTATGCAGGGAAGAAGGATTTCCGTAAGCGTCCATTGCTTCCGCCATCCATGCGCGCGCTTCGTCGCACAGTGCCGTTGTTGCACTGTTATCCAGATAAATCAGCGGTTTTGTTTCCTTGGTTTCGGTTTCCTGCATGATATCCTCCTGCCGCTCAACGGAACCTAAACGCGTCAAGCACCGCTGTCAGATCCGCCGTATGGTCATCAAACCGCTCCGGCGTGGCGGTATAGGTAATCAGATACACCATTGCCCCATGCAAAATCAGGGTCTGATCCACCCGGTATGCCTGTCCGCCGAGCGTTGCGTCATATACAATCCGGATCGCCGGTTTGCCGTCCATGGTCAGATCCGTCTGATTTTCCTCTGCCGAGGTATCGGAGATCAGCGTAAAGCTGTCAAATGTCCCCTCATATTCCTGTAACAATGCGTCCTTATACCCGCCCATCGTCAGGTTCTGTTCCGACGGCATGTGTCCGGACACACTGATATTGGAATGATCCTCCTCACTGAAATAGACCGCACTCTGCCCCATGTTCGGATCAATTTTCCAACTCTTCGGTGCATAAAACCGGTATGCCACGTCCTCGCCGGATATCAGGCGCATGCCGTCCGGTGCATCCGCACCGTCATTCGGCTGACGGTTGTTTTTTCCCTCAAACGGCGTCTGCGCAAAAGTAACATATCCGAGAATTTCCTCCGCCATCTCCAGCCTTTTCTGGTAATAATCCGTAGGAGCGGCATAGGTAAAGACATAGAAATAGCCCTTGTACTTTGCATAAACCTGAAAATACTTATACTCGGTCTCGCCCACCAGCGCACTGTATTCCATCCGAATGGCAGCACGCCGTCCCATAACGGTTCTGAACAACGATGTCTGTTTATAACGCTTCATGGAGGTTTCATACTCTTGCCCACACAGGACTGCGTAATGTAATGCGGTCTCCTGCGCAACCTGATCCGTTTCGGTTTCCGCTCCCGTCTCAGCCTCCGCCGTCGTCTTTTCCTCCAGAACGCCGGACACATCCGGTGAGTTCTCATCCAGGGCATGTACCTCACGCTCGCGGATCATACTGACCGTCACGTTTTCCTTTGCGGAGTAAATCCCGCCGGAAATACCGCTTTCCGTCGTTGTTTTCCACTGTGTGGGAATGAAAAGGCGGAAATAAGCGCCGTCACAGGTGGCATACTGATAGCCGTCCGGTATTTCGCTCTGCTGCGAGCAGCTCACCACAAGCGGCAGCATCAGGCAAACCAGCAAAAAAACAATCAGCATACGACCAAGCATTGCATTTATTTTTTTCGTACTTTTCACGTTTCTTCCTCCACTACGGACAAATCTTTGCTATTCCCGCATCCAACATGGACTGCGCGGCAGACAAAATGCCGATTTTTCCACTCTCATAGGTCAATCCGCCCTGAAAATATGCCGTATAGGGCGGACGCAAGGGTCCGTCTGCCGACAACTCAATGGAAGCACCCTGTACAAACGCACCCGCCGCCATAATCACCTCATCGGCATACCCGGGCATTGCCCACGGCTCAGGCGTCACAAATGCGTCAACCGGAGATCCTGCCTGAATCCCGCGACAGAATGCACAAAGCCCTTCGCGTGAGCCCGTAATCACACTCTGAATAATGTCATGGCGTTCCTCGCTCCACAACGGCTCAACGGAAAATCCCATTGCACCGAAAATATATGCGGCAAGGTGTGCGGTCTTGAGCGCCTGCGCAACGGTGTGCGGAGCGTAAAACAACCCCTTGTAAAGGCTCTTATTCTGCCCGAGCGTTGCACCGACCTCCAGTCCCGTGCCAACCGTTGTCAATCGGTAAGAGGCAAGCTCCACTGCGCGTGCACTGCCGGCAATGTAACCACCGCACTCTGCCATACCGCCGCCCGGATTTTTGATCAGAGAACCGATTGCCATATCCGCACCGACCGCGGTCGGCTCACGCTCTTCCACAAATTCCCCATAGCAGTTGTCAACCACCACATAGGTCTGCGGAGACCGCGCCTTCACAAACCGCACCGCTTCCCCAATGTCATCCACTGAAAGCGTTTTCCGGTTCAGGTATCCTTTGGAGCGTTGGATGAAGACCACCTTCAGCCGTTCCCCGCACTCGGACATCACCTGCCCGATCGCAGGAAAGTCAAACTTTCCGTCGTCGGTCAGTTCCGTCTGCCGATAGGACACGCCGAAATCGGCAAGCGATCCATCCCCATTGGCACCGTGCATACCGATCACTTCCTCCAGGGTATCGTACGGCTTTCCGGCAACGGAAAGCATAATATCGCCCGGGCGCAACAATCCGAACAGCCCGATGGTCAATGCCTGCGTTCCGTTGACAATCTGGTGGCGCACAAATGCCGCCTGCGCGCCGAAGACATCGGCATAAATCCGATCGAGCACCTCGCGCCCGCGGTCGTCATAGCCGTAGCCGCCGGTTCCGTCAAAGTTGGTCATTGCGACACGGTGCTCCCGGAATGCATCCATGACACGTGCGGTATTGGCGTATGAAATCCGGTCAATGTGCGCAAAATGTACGGCAAGCTCCGCCTCGGCACGGGCAGAGAGAGAGAGGAGAGATTCCGAAAACTGCATTTTCCGCCTCCGTCAGATCCCGTGCACAAACGCAACGGCAAGTGCCGCACATGCCTGTGCATCGTTCAGATCCAGCAGTTCCACACCGGAGTGAATATAGCGTGTGGGAACAGACAGTCCTCCGACACGGACACCGCCGCGCGTCATCTGAATAGCCGCCGTATCAGTCCCGCCGGCAAGCAGAATCTCATGCTGATAGCGAATCTGCTGCTCATTGGCAAGTGCAGTCAGCTTGTCTACCATCTCCGCATCGCAAAGAACCGATGCATCCTTGACCTTGATTGCGGCACCGCCGCCCACACAGCACTCCATCGGCTTTGCGTTCATCTCGTCCCCTGTTCCCGTCACATCAAAGACCAATGCGTAGTCGGGATTGATTCCGTATGCCGCCGTTCTGGCACCGCGCAAACCGACCTCCTCCTGCACGGAGAAGACAAAGTAAACGTCATCGCAACATCCGCCGTCCTTCAGTTTTTCCGCAACCGAAAGCAGAATGGCGCAACCGACACGGTCGTCCAGCGGTCTGCCGGCAATCCGTTTGCCGCACAGCCGGGTGATTCCGGGCTCCAGAACACAGAAATCACCGACGTGTACCTTCTTTTCCGCCTCTTTTTTATCCTTTGCTCCGACATCGATGACGACGTTGTCCGCACCCAGTTTGCTCGGATCGGCGCCGACTTCGGGCACCATAATGCCCCTCATGCCGTTTTCAAACAGCACCTTGGTATACGCCGCGGCGACAAAACGGATTCCGCCGATCGGCGCAACGCGCAGAAACCCCTTTTCATTGATTCCGGTAATCAAAAAACCAATCTCGTCCATGTGCGCACACAAAAGGATCTTTTTCTTGGTGCTGACCGGACCGTATCCCTCTTTTTTCGCAATCAGATTGCCCATCGGGTCGGTATATACACGATCACAGAACGGAGCAATCATGGTCGCCAGCTTATCGGAAACCGCTTTTTCACGCCCGGAAACCGAGCTGATCGCAGTCAGTGTTTTCACGTAATTATACATTTTTCTATCCTCTCTCTTCTATCGTGTATCGTGTCAGTTCATCTTCCAATTGGTCAGCATGGAATACAGCAGGTTCTCCACTGCCGCGCAGTCACTTGCCATGGCAACACAGGAGGCACTGAGCCGGTTTCGAACCGGGAGCTGAATGCTCATCGTGCGGATTCCCGTACCGACGCTCTGCAACACACGCGCATCGCTGCCGCCTGCCAGTCGGTTGCTTCCCTGCACGGGAACCCCGTACAGTTCGGATACGGAAAAAGCAAAATCCACAAAGGAACGGTCATAAATGGTTCCGGGGTCCAGATAAGGAATAACCGCACCCTGTCCGAGACTGCAAATCCGCTTTCCTTCCGGGACACCGTCATAATCCGCCGATTCAATGGCATCCAACACAATGGCATAATCGGGATCAATTCCGTTTGCGGCAACGCCGCCGGCAGACAGTCCGATCTCCCCGCACTTGGTGAATGCAAAATATAAATCGAACGGCAATAGCTTACCCTGTTCATGCAGACGCTGCATAACGGCAACCATCGCCGCACACCCGCTTCTGCCACCGAATGCCTTTCCTTTGTACTGCCGTCCGTCCTGTCCGAACGCATAAAAATCGGAATCAAATGTTGCAAAACTACCTACCGGTGCCAGCTCTTCTGCCTCTTCCTTACTCTCGGCGCCAATGTCAATATACAGTTTATTGACCGGAACCGTCTCGCGGCGCTCCTGTGCGCTTTGCAAATGAATTGCTTTGGTTGCAATTACTCCCGGAATCTCACCGTTCTTCCCCATCACGCGCACCCGTCTGCCACACAGCGCGCGGACATCAATCTCTCCGATCAGTGCAAAATACAGACACCCTTCATCTGAAATCCGGCGCACCATCATCCCGATTTCGTCCATGTGTCCCGCAATCATCACGCGGGTCGGGTTCTCCGCGTGGTATCCCGGTCCGCCGCCGCACACCTTAAAAATCAGATTTCCCAGCTTATCCCTGCAGTACGCATCCGCACTTTCCTGCACATATTCCGCAATCAGCGCTGCAACGGCATCCTCATAACCGGAAGGTCCGAAAGCCTCGCTCAGCGTCTTCAGCATATTCTCGTTCTGATACAGTGCACTCATGCGATCACCTCCCCAAGCGATTTTTCACGGACAAACACAGCCACTGCCGCGGCAAGTTGCTCCGCGTCACCCAAATGCAACGACTCTCCGGCGGAATGCATACTCCGGATAGGAAGGCTTGCCAACACCTGCGGGACACCGGAACCCGTCAGCCAAATTCGGTTGGCGTTGGTTCCCGAGTTGGTCGCATCCGCACACGGGCGGCAGAGAATCTCTTTTTCTCGACACAAACGCAAAAATTCGTCTGTCATTTTCCGGCTTGTCAGCGCAGAGTAGGAAATTTCAATTCCCTCCCCCATCTTTGCCACAACATTGGTTTCCGGCATCGCGGCATGGGAGACATCCATCACCAATGCCCGATCCGGGCACACCTGCCATGCGCCGGTTCTGCCGCCCAGCATTCCGACCTCTTCCTGAACAGAGAAAAGGCAATAAACGTCCCCCGCCAGTTCCTCGCGCGGCACGGATGCAATGCCCGCAACCGCACAGGCGCCGCACGCCTTATCATCAAAAGCCTTCCCGATCAGATGGCGGTTGGCAAGCTCCGTATACACCGGGCGGAATCCGACACGGGTGCCGAGCGGAACCATGGCTTCCAGTGTTTCTTTATCATATCCGGTATCGATCAACAGTTCCGTAATCGGGCAAAGCGCATTCTTTTTTTCACCGCGCAGGTGTGTGGGAACATGTACAATCACACCGGGCAGGGTCTCTTTACCGTAAATCACCACCTCGCCCGCCTCCAGAATGCGGGTATCCACACCGCCGATATTGGTAACGGTCAGGTATCCGCCGTCACGCACGCCGGTCACCATCATACCGATTTCGTCAAAATGGGTATCGATCAACAGCTTTTCGGCGCCTTCCCGACCGCACCGGCGGATAAAAAGCTGGTTTCCCACCGCGTCGGTCACATGCTCATCAAAAGCGCCCCCGATCAACCGCTCCAGCGCGGCGGCACTGTCCTTTTCCCGCCCCGAAACGGACGGCAATCCGCACAGACCGACAATCAGATCTTTCAAATTCATTCTCTCTTCCCCTTCTCTTGTTCGTTTCTGTCTCTTTTCACAATTGCGCGCATTCCGTTTTACTCCGTAAATGCCATGACCAAACGTCTGAACGTATCTCCCCGCTCCTCGAAATTGCGGAACGCATCAAAACTGGCACATGCCGGCGACAGAAGCACGGTGTCCCCGTCGGTTGCGATTGCGCGCGCGCGGTCAACCGCCGCACCGAAGGTATCCTCACGGAATACCGGCAGACAATCCTCCCTGTACGCAGGACATTCCCGCAACGCCGACATAATCGCATCCGCGGTTGCACCGGTCAGCACCACCGCCTTGGCACGTTCGCAAAGCACCTCGGCAAGCGGGGCAAACGGAATATGCTTGTCATATCCGCCGCAGATTACGATCGGTTTTTCCTGCAGTGCGTGCAGTGCCGCCGCCGTACGGGTCGGCGTGGAATCAATGGAGCTGTTGTAGTAGGTCACACCGTTCAGTTTGCGGATAAACTCCAACCGATGCGGCACGCCCGCGAAGGTCCGTGCAACTGTATCAATCGATTCGCAGGAAACCAATCCCCATGTCACACCGATTGCCGCCATGTAATTTTCCACATTGTGTCTGCCCGGCAGACGGATCGCGCTGACGGGAATAATCTTTGTCTCTGTCTGCCCGTCACTGTGCCACAGATACCCGTCACGGATAAAAACGGCACAGCATCCCTCCGGCATTCCGGCTGTGATGTCAGCATAATTGTCCTTGGTTGAGGAAAAAAGCGTCAGCGGCACCGTGCAGACCGCCGCAAGTGACGCGCAGACCGGATTATCCCGATTGGTCACCAGCATGTTGCACGGCTCCGTCCGGTAAATCTGTTTTTTGGCATCCGTATACTCTTCCATATCGGTGTGCCAGTTCAGGTGGTTCGGCGTAATGTTGGTAATCACCGCCCGCGACACACCGTATGCCATTCTCTGCAACTGGAAGCTGGACAGTTCCGCCACCGCAAAATCGTCCGGTTTCATTTCCGCAAGACGCGGCAGAAGCGGTGTTCCGATGTTTCCGCCCAGATAAATCTTTTGCCCGTTTTGGCGCCGCTGCGCCTCCGCTGCAAGAAGCAGATGGGTAACGGTAGTTGTAGTTGTTTTGCCGTCACTGCCCGTAATCCCGATCACCGGACAGGGGCAGCGTGCCAAAAACTGTTCCATCTCGCAGGTCAGAACAGAGCCGTTCTTCTCGGCTGCCCTGATCTGCGGCAAATCGGGTCGGATTCCCGGGGAACGGAAAATGTAGTCTCCGTCCAGTCTGTCGAGGTACCCTTCCCCCGAAACAAATGTAACTCCCCGCTTTGCCAGCGAACCTGCGTCCTCTCCGAGCGCATCCGGTGTTTTTTTATCCCGGACCCGCACGATTGCCCCATCCGCCAACAGCAAATCAATCAGCGGACGATTGGAAATCCCCATTCCCAACACGTCACACACGCATCCTTTGAAGGATGTCGGGTAGCGTACCTCATCATTTGTGCCGCGCACAATTACCACCTCGCTTCTTTGTGCACTACTTCATTATCATTATATATGATTTTCCGGGTTTATGCAAGTGGTTTCCGAAAAGATTCTGCTTTTTCGATACACGAAAAAGCATCCGGACGATCCGCTCGCCCAGATGCTTTCCTATGCGGGGCATCTTACCCCAACTGTTTGGCTAACGTGCGCATGGCAGTACCGGCACCGTACATAATAACCCCCGCCTTACGCAGGCAGTGACGTATACGACGCTTGTGACGGCATCTGTATTTGTTCATCATCATACAGCACAGCCCGCCGACCGCGGCCCCGACCGAAACACAGACAGAAAGGCCGAGACACCGCTCCTCTTTCATCATCTTCATCATTTTCATCTGATCTACACCTCCCATTCCGGATAGGATTATTCTCCCCCGGTCGGGTGTTTTTATACATCTGTGTTCTTTACCGCCTTTTCGGTAGACGCCAACGCAAGGTTCTGCGCCCACTTTCCGGAGCGGACAAGGATGCTTCCCGCAACGCTTTTGAGGACCTCCAATGCCATACAGCCCGCATAAACCCAGACTACAGACCAGTCTGTCTTCCGGACCAGCAATGTTGCGGCAGGGACGGTCACAACCCAGACAAAGCAGCAGTCAAACAAAAAAGTAATCAGTGTCTTGCCGCCGGAACGGATGGTAAAATAACAGGCATTGTTATAGGCGGAAATCGGCATCACACAGGCAGCGACGATAATCAGCGCGCTTGCCGTGTGCCGTACCGTCTCGGTCGTGTCGTAAAACAACGGAAAAAGCCCGGAAAAGGCAATCATCAAACCAGCCATCACTGCCGAACTGACCACCGCCGCAAACTGCAATTTTTTTGCATCCTCCTTTGCCTGACCGATCTTTCCGGCGCCAAGCAGTTGCCCCAGAATAATCGCGATGGCATTTCCCATGGAGATGAACACAATGTTGAAAAGATTGGATACCGTACTGGAAATGTTATATGCAGCCACTGCGTCAATGCCGCGCATAGAAAGACGCTGTGCCATTACGGTCATACCGAGTGACCAGAAAAACTCATTGACCATCAAGGGCATTCCCTTGATAAAAATCTGTTTGGTAAGTGCCCCGCCCACATACAGGGAGCGGTACAATCCGTGCAGATAGGGGTTCTTTTGGCGATGGGTGTGCGCCCATACAAGGACAATTGCCATTTCAACCACGCGGGAAATGCCGGTTGCCAGTGCGGCACCCTCAACACCCATTTTCGGAAATCCCCATTTTCCGAAAATCAGCAGATAATTAAAAAACAGATTGACCAACACCGCCGCAATCCCCGCCAGCATAGGGGGCAGTGTCTTCCCTGTTTCACGCAAGGTACTTGCATAAACCTGTGTTACCGTAAAAAACGGCAACGACCAAAGAAGCATGCGCAGATAGGATATTCCGCTTGCCAATACCAATGCGGGGTCCCCCTCACTTTCCCCCTCGTGGATAAAACGCGAGATCAGCGCATCTCCAAAGAAAAATGCGATTGCGACAAAGGCACCGCAGATCAGCACCGCCGTCATGATCTTGAAACGCACCGTGCGGCGGATTCCTTCCTGATCGTTACTTCCGTAATACTGCGCGGTAAATATGCCCGCACCGGACAACCCGCCAAACAACACCAGATTGAATACAAAAATAATCTGGTTGACAATGGCAACTCCCGACATTGCCTCCGTACCGGTCTGTCCGACCATAATATTGTCCAAAAGTCCCACAAACTGCGTAATGCCGTTTTGGGCAATGATCGGCAATACAATCGCAAGAAGTACCCCGTAAAACTTGCGGTCGCCGATCAGTTTCGATTTTTTGAGTTCCATGATAAAATTCTCCGTACTATTTCTTTTACACCTTTATGCCATGTCCGTTTCACCGTCAAAGACAAACACGGCATCGCCGGAAAGCCACATACCGGCATCTGTCACGGTGACGGACAACTCCCCACCGCGCATACAAATCCCGAGCGGATTTCCTCCGCTCGCACGCCCCTTGACAACAGCCGCGGCAGCGACGGCGCAGGCACCGGTTCCACAGGAGAGCGTTTCCCCGCTTCCCCTTTCCCACACACGTGCATACAGTGTGTCCGGCGTCCTCTGCCAAACAAATTCCACATTCACACCCACCGGAAAGAGCGGGGAGGACTGGAGCATCCGCCCCAACCGCTCCGGCGCCGGTCCGTCCGGCTCCGCAAGTTCACCGACAAATGGGTTTTCATCCAAAAAAATCACGCAATGCGGACTTCCCACGGAAACGAGTGTTGCAAAAAGAAAATCTTTTCCCACCGGAATCCGGCAATGAATTCCGTTTTCTTCTGCGCACAAAGCAGGCAGGTCCGCGGGCAAAAAAGAAGGCTGACCCATCTGCACACGTACCGTACAACGGTTACCGTGCATCTGCCCCAGGGCCAGTCGTTTGCTGCCCGCAAGTGTCTGGACAACTGCCTCGTTGCCCGTAATAATCCCGCACCGACGCGCGAAAACGGCGGCGCATCGCACACCGTTTCCGCACATTCTGCCCTCGCTCCCGTCTGCGTTGAACATCCGCATCCGGAAATCCGCACCGGAATCGGTCGGCGGGCAAACCAGAATCAGTCCGTCCGAACCGACGCCGAAATGCCGGTCGGACATCTGCCTTGCCAGTTCCGAGGGGTCACGGACTGCCTGCGTGAAGCAATCCATATACACATAATCATTGCCACATCCCTGCATTTTGGTAAAGCGGTAACGCATTTTCTTTGCTCCTTATCTGCTCTGCCATACGGATGGACTGAGCAATACGAGAATGGGAAAGATCTCCAGTCTGCCCGCCAGCATATCCAGAATCAGCACTACTTTGGAAAGCGGTCCGAAACAGGAAAAATTGGATGCCGCCTCGGCAAAACCGGGACCGATATTGTTAAAGCAGGACAAAACCGCGCTGAAATTTGCCAAAAAGGACAACCCATCCAGCGACACAACCACCGTGCTTACAAGCAGAATCACAACATATGCGCACAGATAAGCGTTGGTGTTCGCCATCACTTTTTCATCCACGGTTTTTCCGCTGACGCGAATCAAACGCACCTCACGCGGACGAATCAGCTGTGCCAGATTCCGGTGCAGTCCCTTGCAAAGCAACAGCACGCGTGCACATTTGATACCGCCGCCGGTACTGCCCGCGCATGCGCCGATCACCATCAGCCCCAAAAGAATCGCCTGCGAAAATGCGGGCCAATCGTTGATGGAGGCAGTGGAAAAGCCGGTTGTGGTAATGATACTGGAAACCTGAAAAGCGGCATGGTGCAACGCCGTGCCAAACGATCCCGCAAACTGTGCCACCGAGCGCCAAAGGTTCACCGCAATCAACAATGTGGATGTTGCCACCACCCCGAGATACAGGCGCAGTTCCTCGTCCCGCAGAACCGATCGGACTTTGCGCAAAAGCAAAAGATAATAGCAACTGAAATTGACCCCGAACAACAGCATAAACACCGTACAGACCCCCTGCAAATAAGGGCTGTAACTCGCCATACTGTCATTTTTGATGCCGAACCCGCCGGTACCGGCAGTACCGAACGCCGTGCAGACCGCATCAAAGACCGGCATTCCGCCAAACAGTAAAAAGACAAAATTCAAAAGAGTCAACGCAACATACGTCAGATAAAGCACCGCGGCTGTCTGACGCATTTTAGGAACCAATTTGCCGACATCCGGTCCCGGGCTCTCCGCGCGCATCAGATGCATGGTAAATCCCTTGTTCTGACCGCCCACAGGAATGACGGCAAGCAGAAACACAAGCACCCCCATGCCGCCGACCCAGTGGGAAAAGCTTCTCCAATAAAGAGCGGCACGCGAAAGCGCTTCGACATCCCCGACAATAGTCGCGCCGGTTGTGGTAAAACCGGAGACCATTTCAAAAAGTGCATCCACATAGTGGGGGATCTCACCGGAAAGCCAAAACGGGAGGCAGCCGAGCAAACTCATAATCACCCAGCAAACGCCCACACAGATCAGACCCTCACGGGCATAAAATCCCTTCTGCGCACCGCGCGACAAAAGGAACAATACGCCGGAAACCGCAAGCAGGATCAGAATACCGTACAGAAAGCCGCGGAAGGTGCCATACACACCGTCCACAAGTGCCAATACAAGCGGCGGAATCATAAACACCGCCTCAGCGGCAAGGATCAGCGCATTGATGCGCCCCATCATTCGATAATTCATATTCCGCCCCGTTTATTCAAAAATATCATTCAGACAACCGATCATCCGCTCTCCGGACGAAACCACAACCACGCTGTCCCCAACCGAAAAGCACGACGTACCCCCGGGGATTTCGGTCCGTTTTCCGTGCGAAATACCGACAATCAGCATATTTTTCCGCAGTCGGATGTCTTTGAGCGGTTCATCGCAATGCAATGTGTTCTCGTCCACCGCAAATTCCAGCGCCTCGACCTTGCCATCCGCGATGGTATGAATGGTCTTTGCTGCCGTCTGCTGGTTCGGGATGGAGCGGACATACCGGACAATGCCGTTACTGCACAGATTTTTGGGACAGACAATCCGCCCGATCGGCAGATTTTCAATCAGTTGCATCCGGTCCACACGGCTGAGTTTGGTAATCACCTGGTCCACCTTACAGGACGAAGCATACAGAGAAAGAATAATATTCAGCTCATCCTTCCCCGTCAGGGCAATCACGGCATCCGCTTCTCCGACCCGCTCGCTCTCCAGTACCGACTGTACCGTTGCGTCCGCGTGAATAATCTGCGCCCGCGGCAGGCGTGAAGCGAGCCGGACACACTTGGCGCCGTCCTCCTCGATGATCTGCACGGCAATCTCTTCCTTCAAGAGCATCTCGGCAAGATAAATGCTGATCATACTGCCGCCGATCAGCACGACACGCCGCACCTTATGCGGCTGCATACCGAGATTCTGCAACAGCAGTGCCAGATTGTCCGCGCTTGCCGTAATAAACAGGCGGTCTCCGGCTGCCAGTTCAAAATTACCGTCCGGAATAATCACATTTCCGGCGCGCAGAACCGCACAGACCAGGACCTTGCATTTGACAATCCCGATCATCCGTATCAGCGTTGTGCCGCAGAGCTTGCTTTTTTCATCGACACGCAGCTCCACAATTTCCACTCTGCCGTCGGCAAAGGCATCCCGCTTCAGAAATCCCGGGTATTTGAGCAGCCGATCAATTTCGATGGCAGTCTGTCTGTCCGGATTGAAATCCATGGAAAGCGCAAAGTGCTCCTTCATCATGTACGCCTGATCGGTGTATTCCGGATTCCGGATACGGGCAATGGTATGTAATCCCCGATTGAGCGCATGCGCGGTCATACAGGCAAGCAAATTCACCTCATCCGAACCGGTCGTGGCAATCAGAAGATCCGCGTCCTCAATTCCCGCCTGCCGCAAAGTCTCCATTGAAGCGCAGTTTCCCTGCACCGACATGATATCGTACTGCTCCATGCCGGATTCCAACGCCTCGCTGTCCGAATCAATCAGAATCAGATCATGCCCTTCCGCGACAAGCTGTCCTGTCAGCGCACCACCGACCTTTCCGTTTCCCGCAATCACAATCTTCATCTTTACATCTCCTCCGGGACAGTTTCAAGATCCGTATCCGGCTGCACCTCTGCCTGACCGGTATGGTGCAGAACGACCGTTGCCGGTGCACCGCTCGCCGTCATCATCCGGTTATCGGTAAATACCGCCGTCTGTACATTGTCAAAGATCGCCGCCGGGATTGCGTCCCCGGGAAGCATGCGGAACTCATTTTCGGTAATGCGGATACAGTGGTGGAAGTATTTCCCCTCCTCGGTTGCCGGGCGGGCAACGCACTCAATCACGCCGCGCCCCCAGCCGCCGTGCTTACAGCGGTCAAACAGACAGTTCCGGATCGTTACATCCTCCGTTCCGCCGGATTCAAACCAATATGCCCCGTCCGACTCAAACAGAATCGCCACACCGCTGGTGTGGAACGTACAGTCTTCAATCAGCGTTTTTCCGCGTGCGGCAATCAGCATGCCGCGCGCGCGGTTATTCTTCACCGTGTTCCGGCGAAAAACCAATTCAACGTTGTGGGAAATATTTTCGATGTCGTCCCCCACACGGATGTCATCCGTTTCCTCCGAAAGCACCAGACGAATCAGGTCGCCGTTGATATATTCAACCGCCTCAACCGTTTTTTCCGTATAAGGAATCAGTGTCTGCGGATGCAGTGCCTGCACGCGGTCTCCCGCGTGATAAATACGGATTCCCTTTGCATCGTTATGCATCTCACGCACAAACAGTTCGTTTTTGTCCTTTGCAAGAACACGGGTATAAATGCCGTGAATATTCAGCGCATCGTCCAACTGTCCTTCAAACGTACAGTTTTCCACCGTCACACGCCCGTTGCAGTCCACAAAATGGGTTGCATCCGCCGTTGCGGAATAGTACAGTCCCTCCGCACGCACCGTACAGAACCGGTTCAAATGAATATTTTCGCACATCTGCGCAATCAGCCCCATTCCCAGGCAGGAATGTACCGTGACATCCTCACACACGATTTCGGAAGAATCGCAAAGGAAGAAGCCGGCACCCAAACGGCGCGCCGCACTGATGATCAGAATATTCCCAACCGGCGGATAACGCCGCACATCGTAAAAGCGCAGATTTCCGTCGGCAAGCTGTTCACACCGCATCTCCGGTATATAATTCCCCATGGTGTGGTCAGCGGTTCCGTACGCAATCTCACCGTCCGGCGTAAATTCAATATTGGTTTCAATCCAGTAATTGCAGGTCTTACGCGGTGCAGGGCAGACCAATTCCTGTCTGCGGATTGCGAACTGTTCTCTGCCATTCATCGGGGTCACATCGACAAATCCGTCCCCGTGTGCTGCGACACGCACCTGCATAAACATGTTTTCCGGGTTTTCCAGTACCACATTGCGCACCTTGATATTGTGGCTGTCCAAAATGGCAAAATGGGTGCCTTCCCCCATCATACACAAGGTAGAACCGGCAAAATCAATTTCAAAATCGTGCATCTGCTCAATCAGTACGCCGATTCTGTGCGGACCGTTGTACCCGTGATTGGAAATGCACAGGTTGCGTTCCGCGCAAAACGCAGGGTCCAGTTCATACCGTTTCGCGCAGTCAAACACGAGACGCCCTGCCCCTGCTTCTTTGCAGGTGCACAGGGCGCGGTAAAGATTATAGGCGGCATTATGCGCCGCAGTATCAAAATCACGAAAATATACGGTCTTCATGTTTCTTCCTCCGTCTCCCGTGTTTCTCCGGTCGGCGCAGACGCCTTCATCCGCGCACGCAGAATCAGCTTTCTGTAGTACAACAGGTACATGACCAAAGAAAACAAAATCCAAAAAGCACAAAATACAACAATCAGTGCAAGCGCCCATTTCGGCATCGGGAAAAGCAGGATTGCTAGCATGGATGCATACAAAACGACCGTTGTCACCTTGCCGTACCATCTGGCGCTGTTGACGGTATCCGTATTCTTCAGGATAAAGCATCCGGCAATAAACATGGCGCATTCCTTAAGAATCTGGAAGCCAAGCAAGCCGAGGAGCGGATAAAACTGCAACCGAAGCCCCAGGCAAAGCATCAGAGAAAACTGCGTCAGCTTGTCCGCAACCGGGTCCAGCAGTTTTCCGAGATCGGACACGCAGTGGTATTTCCGTGCAATAAAACCGTCTACCACATCCGTCAGTGCGGAAACCACCACAACCGCAAACACGGCAAACATTCTCCACCGTTCCCACTCGCCGCCAAATGTAAATATGAACAGAAGCGGCACCAATAAAAGCCGGAACAGGCTCATCAGATTCGGTACGGTCAGTACCTGATCGCGCCCCAGGCGCTTATGAATTTTCTCATTCTTCATCGTGGGACCTCCGCGTGATTATTTCCATCCTGTCTGTTACCTATTATTTCCCCCATGGAAGGGGCACAATCCAAAAGCAGAAAAATCAAGGAAAAACATTGCCGCCGCCATTCTTTCCGCCCCCGTGCGTTTCCGCACCGGCGCACTCCTCCGCCGCCATCCGTAAAGCGGCGTCCAGCAAAACCTGCCGTTCGTTCCGTAAATCTCCGTCAATCACCAGGCAAAGCAATCTCTCCAGGATTTCTCCCATCCTGCGCCCGCCCGGAATGCCGACCGATAACAGATCCTGCCCCTTGAGCGCAAGACCGACAAGCGACAGGCAGGCGCCGCTCTCATAAACAGCCTGTGCCTGTTCGGCAAGTGTGCACGCACGGGAACGGTTCTCCCCGTCCGCTGTCAACGCGGCACGAAGCAAAAACAGTGCCGCCGCGTAATCGGGCTCTTTTCCACGCAAAAAGCGGCGCAACTCCCGTAAATTTTCCTCCGTGCTCCCGCTCTGCGGCAGCGAGATACGACAGTCCCGCAGCAAGGAGACAACGCTGTCATGCGTCCGGTTATCCGCGCGCAGCCGCCGTAGAATATGCCCGACGGCGTCAGCCTCCATCCCGGAAAAATATGCCGCAAACAAAACCGTGATCGGTACAGGACCGCCGCACGCACCAAGAAACTCCATCGCGCGTCGGGCATCATCCCCAAACGGTACCTGCTCCAATTCCGGCGCAAAAACCGCAATGACATCGCCGTATGCCGACAAAATCGGAACGGCGCCCGGACCCGCGAGCAAACGGGTAAATTCCGCATAAATTCTTTCCGCGGCGATCTGCCGCAAAAGCAAACGGTTTCGATGGATACTTTCCGCCGTCGCCCGGTCAACCGCAAAAGAAAGAACCGAGGCAAAGCGGATGGCACGCATCAGCCGCAAGCCGTCCTCCCTGAAACGCTGATCCGGATTTCCCACGCACGCAATGATACCGGCGCGCAGATGTTCCCTTCCGCCGAACAGGTCCACAAGACCCGTGCGCGGACTGTACGCCATGGCATTTACGGTAAAGTCACGTCTGGATAAATCGTCCTCCAGATGTTTTGCAAAGGACACCGACGACGGATGCCTGTTGTCAAGATAGGCGCCGTCTACCCGGAAAGTTGTGATTTCAATCGGCTGACCGTGCGAAAGGACGGTCAGCGTTCCATGCTGCAATCCTGTCGGAATCACGCGGTATCCGGAAAAAACCTGCAGCATCTCCTGCGGGGTCGCGTCTGTGGTCAGGTCATAGTCATGCGGTTCTTTTCCCATCAGGGCATCCCGCACGCAACCGCCCACCAGATATGCGCAGAATCCGTTCTTTTCCAATTGTGCAATACAATCTCCGGCGAATGCCGGAACCGGAATATGCTCCATCAACACCTCCGCAAAAGCCCTTTTCATTATACGCCAGTTTATGAACACAACAATAAGACGGCAATTGTCCAATCCGGGCACCGCCACGGATACAACGCAGACAACCCCCTACTATTATACACACATGGGGCCGGATTGTCAATGTATTTCCCCATTTTTTCGACCGCTTTCACTACTCGGCACCGCCGTCTGCGGCACTGTCGGCATAAGCACAAAGGGGACGCACCGGGCATCTGTCACAGGCAGGGCGGCGCGCGCTGCAAAAATCTCTGCCGAACTGCACCGCACGGTGACAGAAATCGGAGGATTCCTCCGGCGGCAACAGTTCCCGCATGATTCTTTCGACCGCAACCGGATCTTTCAGTGATGCCGGGTACATGCCCCACCGCCCGCAAAGTCTGATAAAGTGGGTATCGGCAACCACAGCCGGCTGACCGTACAGGTCCCCCAGCAGAAGGTTGGCAATCTTCCGTCCGACGCCGGGCAGGGCAACCAGTTCCTCCATATTGTCCGGCACTTCACCGCCGTAGCGGTCACAGAGAATCCCGCAGGATGCCTTGATGCTCTCGGCTTTGGTATGGTACAGTCCGCAGGGGCGGATGACCGCCTCAATATCGGAAAGCGGCGCATCCGCCAATGCGCGGCACGTGGGATATTTTGCGAACAGATCCTGACAGACAAGATTCACCCGCGCGTCGGTACACTGTGCGGACAGCCGCCCCATTACAAGCAACCGCCAGCCGTCTTTTCGTACGGCATCTGCTTCATCCTGCCCGTCCCCCATCCAGGTCAGAGCACAGACGGCATCCGGATACAGAGCGCGCAACGCCTCCGAAATCTCTTTGATCCGCTTTTTCTTCTGACTGTCCGTCATAAAAAACCTCCGGTAAAAAACAAAAGAGACCTGATGCACAATGGCAACCAAGTCTCTCATTGTATGACCCGTACGGGAATCGAACCCATATTACCGCCGTGAAAGGGCGGTGTCTTAGCCTTTTGACCAACGGGCCGCTGGTAGCGGAAATCGGATTTGAACCTATGACCTATCGGGTATGAACCGATTGCTCTAGCCAGCTGAGCTATTCCGCCATAGCACGTCGTTTCTCAACAACGCCCGCTTATTATACCATACGAAAAATGCTTTGTCAATAGTTTTTTTCAAATTTTTTTCAGTTTTTTTGCCGGGAACACGCAAAGTAGCTGTGCCCCGGCAATTCCGTTATTCTGCCCCAAAATAAAGAATTTTTTCCACGCGGTCCGTTCCCTTCACAAGATATCCTGCCGGAATACATCCGCGCACGGACACCAACGGATAGACGCGACTGTTCCTGCCGATCACGGTTCCCGGATTCAGTACGGCACCGCAACCGATTTCCGCACCGTCCCCAAGAAATGCCCCACACTTTTTGCGTCCGGTCGTCAGCCGTTCTTCTCCGCACAGAATCGTAACCGGTGTTTTATCCCCCTTGACATTGGAAGTGAGTGCGCCGGCACCCATATGTGCTCCTTTTCCCAAAACAGAATCCCCGACGTAATTGTAATGCGGCACCTGCACACCGTCAAACAGAATACAGTTTTTGAGCTCCGTTGAGTTTCCGACCACACATCCGTTTCCGACCAGAACCGAACCGCGCAGGTAGGCGCCCGGACGGACTTCACTCTCATGCCCGATCACGGTCGGTGCAAAAAACACTGTCCCCGACGCAATCCGTGCGTCCCGGGCAAGAAACACCCCCGGCAAAATTTCTTCATACTCTTCGGCAGGCAACCGTTTCTGCAGCGTCTGCACAAACGCCGCAATGCCGGCAAGTGCCTCCCACGGATAGCGGAATCCGGCAAGATATTCCTGCGCGGCAGTGGCGGACAACGTATACAGCTCCCGTATTGTAATCTCCTGCGGGTCAATCTTTGTTTCCATATTTTCTACCCCCTTACCGGTCCGCACCCTTTCCCGCAGCCTTCAGCAGTGCAATCAGACCGTCACAGCATGCACGGCAAATCGCCTCATCCTGCGCCTCTACCATCACACGCACAACAGGCTCCGTGCCGCTCTTCCGCAAAACCAGTCTGCCGTTCTTCCCAAGGCGTACACGGACACGCTCCGCCTCAGCCTGCACCGCCGCATCGGCAAGTGCCGCATTCTTGTCATGCACACGGACGCTTTCGGTCAGCTGCGGATAGGAAACAACCTGCGCAGTCATCTCGCGCAATGCGTCACGGAACGCAAAACCGCTGCCGATCATCTCCCCCGCCAACAACAGCGCCGTCAGAATCCCGTCACCGGTCACTTCCCGGTCACGCAAAAGAATGTGTCCGGATTGCTCTCCGCCAAGCACATAGTCGTTTGCCGCCATGCATTCGTAGATGAACCGATCTCCAACCGCTGTCCGGACACAGTCAATTCCTGCCTGCTCCAACGCACGGGAAAGTCCCAGATTAGACATCGCGGTAATCACCACGGTGTTGCCGCGTAACTTTCCTTCCTTTTGTAATTTGCGTGCAAACAGGTACAGGATCTTATCTCCGTCCACCTCATTTCCGTCGCCGTCCACCGCAATGCACCGGTCCGCATCCCCGTCAAAGGCAAATCCGCAGTCCAGACCGTGTTCCCAAACTATGCGGCAGAGTGCATCAATGTGCGTAGAACCCACCCCGGCATTGATATTGAGTCCATCCGGCGCGTCCCCTATCGTATACACCGTAGCACCTGCCTGGCGGAACAGAAACGGCGCCATCCGCCAGGCAGCACCGTTTGCGCAGTCCAGCCCGACGCGCAGTCCGGTGAACGGCTGCCCTGCAAGGGAATCGGTCGCAAGCGAGAGCAGATGCCGCGCGTAACGCTCACGGATTTCCGCGCAGTCATAAACACACCCGGTCTTTTCGCGGACGGCTGCCGGCTCCACCGTATCGCTGTCCATCCACGCCTCAATGCGTGCCAGCAATGCATCCTCTGCTTTTTCCCCTTTCCGGTTGACGATTTTGATCCCGTTGTCGTAATATGGATTATGCGATGCCGAAATCATGACACCATAGTCATACTTCCCGGCACTGCACAGCCACGATACACCGGGCGTAGGCACGACATGCAACAGGCATGCATCCCCACCGGACGCGGCAACACCGGCGGCAAGCGCATACTCCAACTGATAGCAGGAACGACGGGTATCCTTACCGATCAGCACCCGGACACGGTGCCCGTCCTGCGGCAATCCCAAAAATCTGCCGATGCGGAAGGCATGCTCCGCAGTCAGATTCACTCCCGCCTCCCCGCGAAAGCCGTCCGTGCCGAAGTATTTTCCGCGAAATTCGTTTTTCTCTGTTTGACTCTGCATATTCCGTTCCTCTCTTTCTCTTTACTCAGTATATCCCGAAGTCCCGCCGTTTGTACATAAATGGCAGCAAAAACAATGCTTCGAATCAGGAAATCCCACGACATATTATTTTTCACCCTTTTTGCATATTTCTCTTGATATTTCCCGCGCTTTGTGTTATCATGGACACATCGGAGACAATCCGAAAAAACAGCAAGAGGGCAGAAAAAAACATGGTACATCTCACCCCGATTCCGGAAACGGAAACAACCAGCGATCTTTATGCAATCACCGTCAACGGCACTCCTGCTTTGGCATATGCCGCCCGTGTTTCCGCAATGCCGTTCAACACCCCCTGGCGCGGTCATCAGCGTCCGCTTGATCAGACGGAAGAGACAGCATTTCTCTGCCTGTGTGCCGATGAACCCGTTACCGTCGCCGTCTCCCCCGTCCGTCCCGTATCCGATGCGACCGTCCGTCCCCTGTCAGCCGGAATTTCACCAAAGCGTCAGGGGAGTGCTTTTCTGATTACATTGCCGGGGCCGGGGCAATATGTTTTTGAGGGAGACAACTTCCACCACGCCCTCCATATCTTTGTAGACCCGGTCCGCGAGGCGCTCCCCGCGAAAGAAGGAAGAACATGGATCCGTTACGCGCCTGGAGTCCACCATATCGGGCATACGGTTATCGGCAGTCACACCACGGTCATCATCGAACGCGGTGCAGTGGTATACGGCAGCATCACCGCTTACGGAGAAGAGGATATTTTGCTTTGCGGCGGCGGCATTTTAGACGGCAGTGAAGAAATCCGCACGGACGATGACCGCCTGCTCCCATGCGACTACCATGCCCAATTGCCGGGAGATCGGGAAGCGTTTTTCGCTTTTCTGAAACAGCGCCGTGTTCTGCACGGCTGTCTGCGCCTGTACCGTTGCCGCAACGTCCGTGTACAGGATCTGGTACTGCGTGACAGCGCAACCTTTGCCATGATACCGGCACAATGCGAAAACCTGGAAATCGACGGAATCAAAACCATCGGCATGTGGCGTTATAATGCAGACGGAATTGACCTGTTCAACTGCCGGAATGTTGTGATCCGCAACTGTTTTCTGCGCAATTTCGATGATTGCGTGGTCATCAAGGGAATCTGCGGCTGGGACGACTGGAACAACGAAAATATTCTGACGGAAAAATGCGTGGTCTTCTGCGACTGGGGCAGAGGTTTGGAACTGGGAGCGGAAACCAATGCGCCCGAATACAGAAATATCATCTTCCGGGACTGCGATCTGATCCACGGCTCGACCATTCATCTCGATATACAACACCACAACCGTGCATACATCCATCATATCCTGTTTGAGAACATCCGGATTGAATACAACCGACATCAGCTCTCGGAAATGATTCAGGAACGGGACGAGGATGTCTATACCGATACCGGCGCGCTTCGTCAGCCGATGCTGATTGCTATTCCCATCTATGACATGGGGCTGTTCAGTGAGGACGGACTGCACGGACGCGTCAGCGATGTCCTGTTCCGCAACATCGGAATTTACACGGACGGATGCCTGCAAAAGCCGGTCATTCAACTGAACGGACTTTCGCCGGAATGTACCGTTTCCCGCGTACAAATCGAAAATATAACGCTTAACGGCAAACGCCTGGGTGAAACCGACACCGATCTGCACATCGGACCGTTTACGTCGGATATTTCATTCAGGTAACACACCGTTCAAAAAAGATACGGAGGAATCACCATGTACGGCAACACTTATCTGGAAACTGTGGAAAAAACACTGCATCACGCATGGGAAACACAGAAAGAAACAATTCTTGCGGTCGCAGAAAAACTTGCAGCAACCGTCCGCGAGGGACACAATGTCTTTGTTTTCGGCTGTTCCCACGCAGGCATCCTGGCAGAAGAGGTCTTCTACCGCACCGGCGGGTTGGCAATCATAAATCCCATTCTTTTCCCCGGATTTATGCTCAACACAAGACCCGTCACCATGACCAGCAAACTGGAGCGGCTGCCGGGGCTCGGAAAAATCATTCTGGAGGAAAATCACGTCGGATGCGGCGATTTTCTCCTTCTGCATTCGGTTTCCGGGCGCAATACGGTTCCGGTTGAAATGGCAACGGAGGCGAGAGCCGCCGGCGTCTACACCGCTTGTATCACTTCCCTTGCCTACTCCGGCGCAGTCAGCTCCCGGCATCCGTCCGGCAAACGCCTATTTGAGGTGTGCGATGCCGTCATCGACAACTGCGGCATAGTGGGAGATGCGGCAGTCCGTCTGCCGGGTCTTCCGGAAGCCATCGGTCCGACCTCTACGGCGGTAGGCGCCGCGCTGATCAATGCACTGGTCATCGAAGCAGTCGAACAATTGCTCTCGGACGGTACGCTTCCACCGGTCTTTATGAGTGCCAATTTGGACGGCGGAGACCGGCACAACCGGGAAATGTTTGAAAAATTCGGAGATCATATATTCTACCAATAAAACCTGCCCTTTCCGGGGCAGAAAGGAGGAATCCCGTGAAACTGCACCTCGCCGTCGATGCGGGCGGCTCCAAAACCGGATTTGTTCTTTACGGCGACGATTTTTTACCGCGCCGGATCTTCTCTGTCGGCAGTATGCGCCGCAATACCACCCCGCAGGCACTCATGGACGCACACATCAATCTGATGTTGGAAATTCTGCAAAAGGAAGGTGTAACCTCACTCGGTACGCTGAGCGGAACCTTTTTCCCGGACTGCCGTGATGCACTGGAACGCACCTTTCACCCCGATGAGATTGTTTTCCGCAACGAACTGCAACCGGCGCTTGCCACCGCGCTGATTATGGGGGACGGAACCATTCTCTTGGCAGGCACCGGCAATGGCATTCATACCTGCCGCAATAAGGAAACGCTGTGTTCCGGCGGATGGGGCGCCGCATTGGGGGATGACGGTTCCGGATACGACATCGGAAGGCACGCCTTCCGTGCAATTATGCACGCATATGAGGAACAAGCTCCTGCCACCGCACTCACTGCATTGCTGTGTGAGCGGTACGGCACGGAGAACCCGCGGGATGCCGTGTTTTCCATCTACGCACCGGACGCCGCGGTCTCCCCGGTAACGGCAATCGCGTCTTTCTGTCCCGTTGTCGGTCAGGCGGCGCAGGCGGGCGATGCCGTTGCACAGTCCATCCTGCGGGAAGCGGGACAGGCGCTCGGACGTCAGTATCTGCACCATTTGCACCACTTCGGATTGCCGACCGGTCTGCCGACAACGGTCAGCGGCAGTGTCTGGAAGAGGAATCCTTTGTATGCGGAATCGGTCCTTTCGGTGATTCTGGAAAAAATTCCGGACTTCGCTCTGCGTCCCCCGCTGGTGGAACCGGTGGTCGGCAGTGTGCTTTGCCATGGCTTTGCACGCGGGATACATGACCCGGATACGCTTTGCAGGATTGCGGCGGCGTACCCAAAACCTTTCTTACCCTGTTTTTCCGATGGCAGAATGCCGCAATAAAGTAATTTTTAATGAAGTTTTTAATCATGGAGGATTTTGAAATGTTGATGGAACGTTATCAGGGCGCTGTGGATACGCTGCTTGCAAAAATCCGCACGACCCAAAAAGAGGCAATTACAAAAGCGGGCGAAATGGTTGCAGATGCGGTAGAAAACGGCGGTTGCATCTTTCTGTCCGGGATTGTGCACGGAATTGAAAATGATCTGATCTATCGCGGCGGCGGTCCCATTTTTTACAAGCACTTTTCCTACGATCTCAAAATCGAGAACAATGCACGCCAGCGCGACAGGAGCGATCTTGGGATCAAAACCGAGGGCGCGGCGGCGCGGTATGCGCTGTCTATGTCCAATATCCGCCCGGGCGACGTGTTGTTTGTCAGTTCGGTATCCGGACGCACACCGTCCGTGGTGGAGCTTGCCTACGAAGCAGTGCAAATGGGCGTGAAGGTCATCGCGCTGACCAGTATGGAGTACACAAAAGAAGTGGCTCCCGTTCACTCCTGCGGGAAAAAGCTGTACGAAATTGCCACATTGACGCTTGACAACTGCGCACCCGCCGCTGAGGCTATGCTTGAGGTCCCCGGCATTGAAGCGCATTTTGCAGCCGCTTCCGGAATCGGTTCCGATTATATTCTCTGGTCACTGACCGCAGTCGCCGTTGAAAAAATGCTTACGGACGGTTATACGCCCGGCATTCTCAAAAGCGCCAACTATCCCGGCGGAAATGACTATAACAAAACCGTCATAGAGCCGCATTACGAGCAATACGGCTGGTAAAAATGAATTTTTTATGAATTTTCGCCCTGCATCCCTACCATTTTTCAAAAAATGTGATATAATAATATTGTAGTGATTTATGTCGCACGGAAAGGGAGGGATTTTTGATGTACAGCAAAAATGAGTATGTTGTGTACGGCACGAGCGGGGTTTGCCTGGTCAGTGACATTGTGCCGTCTCCTTTTGATCCGGCAGATCCACGCCTCTTTTATGTACTCAAACCGGTCGGTTCCCCGAGCGGTTCGGCAGTATTCACACCGGTGGGAAACGAAATGGTCAACATGCGCGCTCTGATGTCGCGTGAGCAGGTCAATGATCTGCGGGACGGCTTTTCCGCCGTGGGAACCATCACGGTTACCAACGAAAAACAACGCAGAAATGCTTACCGGGATGCACTTGCCGCCAATGACCCGCAAGGATGGGTACGGGTATTGCGTACCGTGACAATCAGACGTCGTGCTTTTGCCGCCAATAAGAAAAGACTCCCCGAAGTCGACAACGAATATGAAGCCGTCGCGTTGCAGTGCCTCTGCAGGGAGGTTTCCCTGGTGTTAGGGACCGCATATGAAACGGCTGTAGAACGGACCAAAACCCTGCTTTTTGCCTCCTGCTCAGAGGCATAACATGAATGAAAGCATGAATATTCAAGGCGCGCATTCACTCTGCACGAGTCGGAGAAATGTGCGCCTTTTCCGATTGGTTCTCAAAAATCGTGTCGAAATAGAGTTCACCGTCAAGATGTTTGTACCATTTGCACAAAGAGTAAGAAGCGGAATTGTCAGATATGGCAAATTCGTAAAAAGTTATT
>ERZ809074.86-NODE-86-length-147409-cov-17.666097_pt1 | contig 147409 bp, 127 predicted proteins | sample MGYA00520795_ERZ809074 | MGnify/ENA primary metagenome ERZ809074 (study PRJEB31570, sample SAMEA3212989) | Homo sapiens | biome: human-gut; feature: human gut; material: fecal | place: Sweden | collected 2011 ... | reverse complement strand
ATTATATGGTTGCAAATGGTTTAAGAAGAATAGAAGAGACATTGACAAACGGAATTGATGCTGCTTTCGGTAATATGATTGCAAAAAAAGAGGAAGATCTACTTAGAACAAATGTTAAATTAATGGAATTTATAGTGTTTTCGTCAGCAGGCTTTGTTTTTCTTTGCGGAGCACTTTTGATAGAACCTTTTGTAATGGTATATACAAAAGGAATAGACGACATATCGTATAGTAGAATTTGGTTCGGTGTATTGATGTGTTTAAATCAATATCTGTTTTGCGTGAGACTACCGTATCAAATGTTAGTTGAGGCTGCTGGCCATTTTAAGCAAACGAGAAATGGTGCAATTGTTGAGTGCGTTTTAAATATTGTTATTTCGGTTATTCTTGTTATAAAATGGGGGTTGATTGGTGTTACTATTGGAACATTTTGCGCGCTAGTTTATAGAACGACTCAATATGCAATATATTCATCAACCCATATTTTGCGGCGTAAAATATGGATTGCGGGTAAGAATGTTTTAATTAATATTATTGAAGCAGTTATAGTTATTTTTATAATTAAATGTATGCCCGTATGGAATGTAACTAGCTATTTGAGTTGGTTGATTTATGCGGTTGTAGTTGGGATGATTACAATGTTTGTTATTGGTGCGTCTTCATTTCTGTTTTATAGAAGTGAAATTTCTTTGTTGAGTCAAAAAGTTAAAAATGCTTTAAAAAGGAGATGAAATAATTGAATGTTTGTATAGTGACCGTATATAATAGCGAAAACTGCGGGAGTTTTTGGCAAGCCTATGCATTGGGAAAATATATTGAAATGATGGGTCATAATGTGACTTATTTAAAGCGAAGCTGTATCGGAACATCACATGATATAAGGAAAACAATAGAATTTAGCGTTAAAGCAATAGTTAAAGGGAGAATTGGTCGAGTCAGGAGATATATAAGAACTTACAGATCATTTGAAAAGGCAATTCAAAACTTTCCAGTACGAGAAGATATTGAATCGGATGTGGACTATGTCATTTACGGAAGTGATACTATATGGGAATTAAGCGATTCTTATTTCTATCGAAAGAGAAATATTTACTGGGGAAACACGGCACCTAAAGGTGTGAAAAAAATTTCATATGCTCCATCGATTGCAAATACAATGGAAAATGTATTTGAAGAAGAAAAAGAATTTTTAAATTGTTTGGATACATTTAGCGGAATCAGTGTTAGAGATGATTATTCATATGAAACACTGAAGAAATATACAAAAAATGAAATTGATGTAGTTTGTGATCCAACTCTTCTAATGGATAAATTTTTTTATGAGAATTTTATTACGCAAAAGGTGCATCAACAGTTTCTTTTAGTGTATTGGTTTGGAATAATTCCCAATTCAGTTATGCGACAAATACAAGAAATCGCAAGGAGTAAAAATTTAAAGATAGTCTCTTTTGGCGAAAGTTTACGTGGTGCCGATACAAAATTAGAGTTTGATCCTTTTCTGTTTGTTTCTTATTATTCAAAGGCGAATTATGTAATAACAAACACCTTTCATGGAACGATTTTTTCTATAATATTTCGTAAGCAATTTATTGTAGCTGCTACCGGGAAAAAGAAAATACTTGAATTGCTAAAAAAATTCAAACTGGAACAAAGAAATACAGATACCAATATGTATGAGAAGATTAACGAGGAAATTCGTTATTTTGAAGTTAAAAAAATCTTGGATGATTATAGAAATGAATCGAAAGAGTTTTTAAATAAAGCCTTAAAGGAGTAAAATGATGGACATATTTACTAAATTGAATATTTATAGAAATGCCATAAGGCATATTAATTTCTATTTCTCTGAGGAAAAGAAAGAAAATGCATTACCGGGAAAAATGATGGGAGAAATAATTAGAAATGTTCATTCTATCGAAAAAGGATTGTCGCTGGAAAAACCAAGAAAATTTTTTGGCTACAAGAAGATAATGGACATGTTTGAATTGCTTGATTCTTATGTTAAATGTGATTTTTACGAAGAAGAAGTGGTATATATGGCATTAGATGCTGTGAAGGAGTATCTGGAATTTCATAAGAGTGATAGCAGTGATAATCGTATTCTTGAAATCCAACGTAGATATGAAAACTTAAAGCAACAACATGACCATGATGATGGTATAAAATATGGTGGTACGCTTTTGGTAAAAAAAGATACTTCAAAACATATAACAATTGAGAAAGCTATTCATGATAGACATAGTATTAGAGACTTTAAAGCCGGTGAAGTGTCATTAGAGGCACTAAAAAAAGCAATAGAATTGGCTTACAGATGTCCTACCGCTTGTAATCGACAAGGCGTTCGCACTTATGTGATATCGGGAGAAAAAAAGAACGCTCTTAACGATTGGGTGGCAGGTGTTGGTGGATTTGCTGAAAAGGTAGATAAATTTATAATTATTACCGGAAAAGTCAGTGAATACAGAGATGATGAACAGTTTCAATACGCAATAAGTGCGAGTATTTTTGCAGGTTATCTTTCTATTACATTACAAACGGAAGGAATAGGGGCTTGTATTATTCAGAGGCCGATTTTGCTGTGCAAAAAATGGAAGAAACTGCAAAAAGAATTTAATATTCCGAGTGATGAACAAATTGTTTTGATGCTTGGAATTGGAATTCTGAAGGATGAATACAGAGTGCCAGTTTCGCACCGACTGAGTGTAGATAAACTTGTTACAATGATTGAGTGATAAAACTTGGATTGGGCAAGTAAAGTAGAATAATTTCTTTTGAATGATTTTGCTAATGAAATAGCTTGGCAAAGATGTTAATAATGAGCCTGGGGAATATTGTGGTCAGGTGTCATTGAGGTCAACTGAAGGTGGACTTAAGTTTCGTTGCCAGAAGAAGGATATCTTAGAAGAACTTTGGAATTCAGAGACTTTTGAAAAAATCTGTATGAAGTCACACTTTAACAGATTCTTATTGAGACGTTTTTCAAAAGAGTTGGATTTTACTGAAAATCGGAATGGCACCTTTTGTTAGAAGTGTGTCAAGTCTCTTAACCTGAGATGAAGTAGTAAGAGAATTGTTAAAGCAATTTTAACTCATAAGAATTGATTTATGTATGGTAAAAAATATCTACTTTGGTGATTTCCTTTTACAGATTGTGCTGATTCTGATTCGTTTAAACCGTGATCGCCTGATTTCAAAATGGCAAAGCGGATTAAACCTGGTTGAGTACTGCAAAGTGATTAAAAAAGAAGTGGAGGAGCGCACTGTGGAAACAATTGTTAAAATAAATGAGGTTGTCAACGGCATCGTGTGGGGTGTTCCCATTATGCTTTTGATTCTAGGAACGGGTATCTATTATACAATCAGGTTTGGTTTTATTCAGTTTAGACACCCAGTATGGTTAGTTAAGCAGACTATTGTGAAAGTGTTTCAGAAAAAGGATGAAGGACCTACTGTCCCGGGAGAACTTACTAGTTTTCAAGCAGCAATGACGTCTGTTTCTGCAATCGTGGGTTCTGGTAATATTGCAGGCGCTGCAACAGCAATTGTTATGGGGGGACCTGGCGCGCTTATCTGGATGATTCTGGCTGCATTTGTTGGAATGGCCACTAAATTTGCTGAGATTGCATTGGGTGTTAAGTATCGTAAAGTTCATGAAGATGGAACGGTCAGTGGTGGTGCAATGTACTATTTGTCAGAGGGGCTGCATCAGAAATGGCTTGGAATGGTGTTTTCAATCTTAGTTATCCCATTTGCATTTGTGATTTCGGGCATTGTTGACACTAATACGATTGCCTTAACTTTAAATGAACGTTATAGTGTTCCAACACTAGCGACAGGGATTGTTTTGGCGGTCGTGGTAGGAATTATTGTTTTTGGGGGAATTGGCCGTATTGGACATGTTTGTGAGGTAGTGGCACCATTTATGGGTGGCGCATATATTCTTGCTGGATTACTGATTATTCTGGTTCATATTACTCAGGTTCCTGGTGCTATTACTGAAATATTTACTGCAGCATTTAATCCGAAGGCAGCAACGGGTGGTATTGTAGGCTCTGTTTTTGTTTGTATGCGCTATGGTATTGCAAGAGGAATATATTCTAATGAAGCAGGACTTGGTACGGCTGCAATGGTGCATTGTGGAGCAAAGGTAAATGATCCGATTGAGCAAGCAGTATGGGGGCCAGTTGAAGTATTTCTGGATACGGTTTTTATTTGTAGTGTGACAGGTATAGCAATTGTTCTTTCTGGTCTGTGGAATAGCGGTCTTGATGGTGCAGTACTTACAATGCGGGCATTTGATCAGTTGCTTCCTGGCGGTATTGGTGGATTTATTTGCTTGGCATCAGTTGTTCTTTTTGGCTTTTCCTGTTTGGTTAGCTATTACACTTATGCTGAAAGAGCAGGTGAGTATATCTTCGGAAAAAAGGTAAAACCCGTGATTAAGATTTTTTGGGTTATTGTCATTTTAATTGGCTCTCAAAGTACACTGGGGTTCGCATGGGATTTGGCAGACACGTTTAATGGTTTAATGATTATTCCGAATCTTATTGGCATTATTTTCTTGAGTAATGAAGCAGTAAAAATGAAGAATGATTTTTTTAAGAAAAATGTTACCTTCCGATAAAATGTGCAACTAGGGAAAATTGCGCACAACCGAACAACTATGAAATGTAAATAGCTCGAACGAACATGTCCTAAAAGTTATCTAAAGAAAGTATAGTATGATTTTTCAGTGGGTATTTGAGTTTGAATCTAAGAATATAGCAGATCGGAACAAATAATCATAAGTGCGGTATGTGTTAAGGGGTGTCCAGGTAAAGTGAGAGAACGCAGTAAGGAGAGAGTTATGAAAACAACGTTACTTATCATGGCTGCTGGTATCGGTAGCCGCTTCGGAACAGGAATTAAGCAGTTGGAGCCAGTGGATGATGCTGGACATATCATCATGGACTACTCAATCCATGATGCGATTGAGGCTGGTTTCAACCATGTAGTATTTATTATCCGTAAGGATATTGAGAAAGAGTTCAAAGAGGTCATCGGTGATCGCATTGCCTCCATTTGTTCTTCTCATAATGTAACAGTGGATTATGCTTTTCAGGATATCAATGATATTCCTGGCATTCTGCCGGAAGGTCGTACAAAGCCGTGGGGAACCGGTCAGGCTGTGCTTGCCGCAAAGAAGGTTATCAAGACGCCATTTATCGTTATCAATGCAGACGATTACTATGGAAAAGAAGGCTTCAAGGCTGTTCATGAGTATCTGGTGAATGGCGGAAAGTCCTGTATGGCTGGTTTCGTTTTGAAGAACACTCTGTCTGATAATGGTGGCGTGACCCGTGGCATCTGCAAGATGGACGAGAATGGAAACCTGACCGAAGTTGTAGAGACAAAGAATATTGTGAAGACCGCAACCGGAGCAGAAGCGGACGGAAAAGTGATTGATGTTGATTCTCTGGTTTCCATGAATATGTGGGGATTGACCCCTGATTTTCTGGATGTGTTGGAAGAGGGCTTCAAAGAGTTCTTCGAGAAGGAGGTACCGGATAATCCTCTGAAATCAGAGTATCTGATCCCAATCTTCATCGGTGAATTATTAGAGCAGGGAAAGATGTCAGTGAAGGTTCTGAGGACTAACGACACCTGGTACGGAATGACCTATCATGAGGACGTTGTAGCAGTAAAGGACAGTTTCAAGAAGATGCTGGAGAACGGTGTGTACAAGGCTGATCTGTTCAGTGATCTGTAAACAGCGATGAAGGAAACGATTGATTTACTAGGAAAAATTCTCACAAACATCCTGACTGCTTTGTATGAACCGTTTGGATTCTCAATTCTTCTTTCCTTTTTGGCTATGTTTTTCTACCTGTATGCGTATGAGCCAATACATGCGGGCAAAGGATGGAAGAGCGCCATAGTGACCTGGTATCAGAAGTTCAAGGAGAGTGTGTTCTTTCGGAAACTATTTTTCCTGGCTTTTGTGACTTCACTTATTCTGTTCCGAACCCTGTTAAACCGTCAGCTGTGGATGAATCCTTTATCCGATGTCATGGGTGGCTGGGGCATCTGGGAAACAGTGAACGGCGAACAGAAGCTGACAACCGAGTGCATCGAGAACGTAATCATGATGATGCCGTTCTCAGCAGTAGTGCTGTGGACATTCGGAGAGAAGATAGGAAACGGCTGGAAGAAAATACTGTGGCAAAGCGGGAAGATAGCGTTCATCTTCTCGATAAGCATTGAGATGTTGCAGTTGTTGCTTCGCTTGGGAACATTCCAGCTATCAGATATCTTCTATAACACAGTCGGTGGGATGATTGGCGGATTGATGTATTGTTCAGTAATGAAGGCAAGAAAGCGTCTGTAAAACTGGATAAAATTGTGATATACTGGGAGCGGTAGCTCCCTACGCTGCTCTGATAATCACACACCTCTTCGTGGTGAGCAGCAGGCAACGATCTTATGATCGGCTGAGATGTGAAGATGTGATAATGAAAAGATGTGAATAGATGAACAGATATAATGTGAAGGTAAATGATCAGATATACCAAGTGGAAGTAGCCGATGTGGAGGCAAACACAACAAATAATGAAGAGTCAAGTGCTTCCATATGCTTTGAAGCAATAAAAGCTGAATATGACTATTGTGTAACACGTGCAGAAAAGCTAGAAAATAAGGTGTATATTCTATTGGCGGCTTGTGCATTTATATTTGTCCTGTTGACAACACAAATCGAAAAAGCTGGAAATGTGAATTTGCCTCAAACGAAACCAGAATTATATGGGATAATAATCTATGCCCTCTTACTTGTTATAGCTATTGTAAGTAATGTTGCGATGCTTATTATGTCGGTCAATCTATTAAGAAGCCTGAGATTCGGACGATTAGATGCAGGACTTTTATTAACTGAAGGTCTGCCGGATGAAAAGGACACGACAGCGGTAAGATTTATCGGAAGTATTTACGCTCAGAACACAGATAACAATAATGCAATTTTGGAAAAGAAGTACACAGCATTTAACAAATGTGTTGGATTATTTTGTGTGAGCACGGTGACGTTAATATCCCTTGCGGTGGTTAGCATTTTTATAGGCATATAAAAGAAAGAAGGAAAAACAATGTCAGATAAAGAAGATATTAGAAAAGCACTTGAAGCGAGCAGAAAAAGTGGACCGATGGATGAAAGTATGGTACGAGGTACAGCGGAGCTAAGCACAAAAAATGACGGTGGATATTATGCAGACGCTATACGAGGCACAAAATATCTCCAATTTTCTCAGGATGAAGAGGACTGTAAGGATAAGAAATAAGTACGGCTAAACAATACAATATGAACATAGAAATGAGGTCTACATATTATGCCCAGAACCAAAGGAAGCAAGAACCACACCAAATCTGATATCGCGTCCCAGATTGCAGAGAAGCAGTCTGTCATCCAAACTCTTACCGCAGAGGTAGAGGAAATCCAGAAGGATATCGAAGAAAAGAAGGCCGACCTGAAAGCTAAGAAATCCGAACTGAAGTCCGCCGAGAAAGAAGTGGTCAAGCTCGAAGCCAAGAAAGCCAAAGCAGATCAGAAAGCAGCTGAAGAAGCAAAGAAGGCTGAAGCCGAGAGTGTACTGAAGAAGCTGCTGGCAAGCGGCATGAGTGCGGACGAGATCCTCGAAAAGCTGAAATAAACAAGAACCAAAAAAAAATAAATGCCGTGTGGACAAACTGAACTCCAGCGAGAAGTTCACACGGTATATTTTGAAGGTGGCTATATAGTTTATAACGAAAATAAAAAGGAGCGTGACACAAAATGAACTTATCAAAAATACATCACATTGCAATCATCGTATCCGATTATGAAGCCGCAAAGGATTTCTATGTAAACAAACTGGGATTCTCAGTCATCAGAGAAAACTATCGTCCAGAGCGTAAGGACTGGAAGCTGGATCTGCGAGTGAATGAACACACAGAGCTGGAGATTTTCGCTGAGGAAAATCCTCCGAAGCGTGTGAACCGCCCGGAAGCCTGTGGGCTACGTCATCTTGCGTTCTGCGTGGATAGCGTGGAGCAGACGGTCAGAGAACTGGTAGAAGTTGGCATTGAATGTGAGCCGATTCGAGTTGATGATTATACCGGCAAGAAAATGACTTTCTTTCATGACCCGGACGGACTGCCGCTGGAGTTGCACGAATAATTATGGGAGAGAAAAGAGCATATAAACCCCGGAAGCCCGGCGGAGGCCGGAAGAAGCTGAAGCCGGAGTACGATGCCGGGAAGAATCTGAAAGAGCAGATGGATGCTGCTGTGGCACTTTATGATTCTGAGATGTCCTTGCAGACCATCGGCGATGCTCTGAACCTAAATCCTATCAAAGTCCGGAAGCTCCTCATCACAGACGGTGTGTATGAATCGGAAGTGGCCGAGAAGGTGCAGGATACATTTGAGGAGTACAGAGAAACACAAGCCTACAAAACCTCCATACTCTCAACCGCAAAGGCGCTTAACCTTTCCAAAGCCTCCGTTACTTCGTACCTACCTTATCAGAAAGGCGTGTACTTTCCAAGTACAGAAAAGGAGAAAATCAGTGTTGGAGCAGAGCGGCAACGGAGATACAGAGCGATGAAGCGGTGGAGGGCTGATCCGACAGAAGAGAACTTATGGGGTGTGGTTCTGGCCTATGCCGGAGTGAAATTCAAAACTTACTCTGGGTTGCCATTCTCTTACGAAATTAAAAAAGGCAGGAACGGTGAGTACACAAGAGAACTGTGGATCGACCGCCGGGAGAAGAGTAAAAGTCTGGCATGGAGTTCTATAGTTTTGGCACTGGGAAATATAAAAGGTGAAGTAGTAGAGAGACCCAAAGCTCTGGGGGATATCCGGGGCGTGACTTACATCTACGGGATGTTCTATCGGTTCGGGTTGATCGATGTGCCAGATGAAGTAAAGGAAAAGATGGGGTGTACGAAAGACCGCAAAAAATAGGTTGCTATGTGCAAAAGTCTACGGTAATATGTGCCGTAACTGAGGAGGTGAATCTCAGTTGGGAAGGACGGTAGCATTATAGAAAAACTGAAGGAAATGCTGGAGGAGTATTTGAAGAAAACAGAGCCGGAGTATTACCCACCGGTGGAGAATCTGCTGGATCTGATCTACGAGCATTACACGGAGAATAATCCAGTAGAGAAAAACACAGTTGCCGGGAAAACCGCAAAGGCCAAGGAAAAGGAACTGGAAGAGTGGCTGCGTGGCTTGGAAGGTATGAATAGGCTCGTAGATGACTATGTCGGAGATAAGATTCCCCTCTGGGAGAAGATTATGGACCGGCAGGGAACAGTGTGCTGTGCATGGGAGAAGACTGCTTTTGAGGAAGGTCTGAAAGTCGGGATACGGCTTATGATGGAAGTATATAGTTTGTAACGAAAATAGAATGAACTCCTGGAGTTCAAAAAAGCCCTCGCTGTGTGTGATACACAGTGGGGCGCTGGTCAGTTATTATCTTCTGCCCGTATTCTGAGCAATTCCTCTATTTCATTTTTATTCGCCAAGCGCACCGCTGGCTTCTCTTTATATATTTGTGCTCCGCAGTCGGGGCATCGATCTGGCAGCTTCTCAGCAGAGAAGCAGTAACGGCAGGCATCGCAAAAATAGTAATTCAAGTCATATTCACCCCAATCTCTAATATATCTTCAAATGCAATAATGGTCGGCAGCTCTTTGTCGGTATTATTTATAAAACCTGTGTAAATTCGCAGTTCTTTGCTTATCGCATACACGGAGCTGGAGATTTTCGCTGAGGAAAATCCTCCGAAGCGTGTAAACCGTCCAGAGGCCTGTGGTCTACGCCATCTTGCGTTCTGCGTTGATAGCGTGGAGCAGACGGTGAATGAAATGGCGGAGGTAGGCATTGAATGCGAGCCAATCCGCGTGGATGATTACACCGGCAAGAAGATGACTTTCTTCCACGACCCGGATGGACTGCCGCTGGAGCTGCATGAGTAAAATGAAGAAAACCAGAAAGCCCGGTGGTGGCCGGAAGAAGCTGAAGCCGGAGTATGATGCCGGGAAGAATCTGAAAGAGCAGATGGATGCTGCTGTGGCACTTTATGGGGAGGAATGCTCCCTCCAATCCATCGCAGATGCGCTGAACCTTAACCCTATCAAAGTAAGAAAGCTCCTCATCACGGCAGGTGTGTATGAATCAGAAGTGGCGGAGAAGGTGCAAGCTACCTTTGAAGAATACCGTGAAACACAAGACTACAAAACCTCCATACTCTCAACTGCAAACACCCTGAAACTTTCCAAAGTCTCTGTTACTTCGTATCTGCCATATCAGAAAGGCGTGTACTTCCCAAGTACAGAAAAGGAGAAGATCAGTGTTGGGGCAGAGCGGCAGCGGAGATACAGAGCAATGAAGCGATGGAGGGCTAATCCGACAGAAGAAAACTTCTAGGGTGTGGTTCTGACCTATGCTGGAGTGAAATTTAAGATCTACTCCGGGTTGCCATTCTCTTACGAAATTAAAAAGGGCAGGAATGGCGAGTATACAAAAGAACTGTGGATCGACCGCCGAGAGAAGAGTAAAAGTCTGGCGTGGAGTTCTATAGTTTTGGCGCTGAAGAATATTAAAGGGGAGGTAGTAGACCGCCCGAAAGCTCTGGGTGATATCCGGGGAATGACCTACATATACGGAATGTTTTATCGGTTCGGACTGATTGATGTGCCGGACAAGGTAAAGGAGAAGATGGGCCGTCTAAAAGACCGCAACTCAAAGTAATAAAACGTATTATGTATGGCAGAAATAGTTTTGAATTATTGAAGGCAAAAGTACTGCTTCATGAACAATTTCGCTGTGAAATCAACTAAGTGTGGAAAGAGCCCTTACTGCCTTTTTATCGTTATGTTCTAAAGCAAAAACCAGACAACCGTGCTTATATTACGAACGAAATAAGCACAATCGTCTGGTGGTAAGGCATAGAAATCCCCCAGTCGTACACAACTGGGGGAGAAAGAAGGTGGCCCGGAGGTCATCTTCCCGGCCTCGGACCTCGCAAGGTTACCGAAACCTGATCACTGTTGAAAGTATAGCCGATGTAGTAGTGCTAGTCAAGCAGAAAGAAAACTTAGGCAGTCTTTTTAGAATTGCAATAGTCATAGAGATTCAGAAGATAGTCGGGGCTTTCTCTCCAAATTCCGGTATCATAGTCGAAAAGTGTTTTATATACCTTTGAATTTATGAAGCGTAACAGTGCATCTTCATAGGACATAGTATCACGCAAAGCGAGTTCTTTGACCGTATCGCGCATGAGACTGACAGCACAGCTTTCTTTCTGCGTATCTGTGAAGTTATAGTTTGACATCTCCATAGCGGTCACTCCTTATATATTCAAGATGATTAACGGCGTCCTGCGTGCGAAAACAGAAGTGGTCTTTTAGGCGATTGGGAAGAAGTTTTTCAATAGCTATTTTGTCTGCTTTCGGTGTGCCGGGGATACCAAAGTCAACGCCACCGATATACTGCTGTAAGGTGTGGGCTGTTTGGTCATCTGCAATTTTTCCACCGATGATGTCGATGGTGCCGTATTTTTTCAAAAGTTGTGGGAACAAATCCTTTTTTCGGTTTTCTGCTACAAAATGAAGCCATTCAACAGAGGCTCCTTGGAAACAGTAAGCTAATATGTTGGGATCGTAGTGGAATTTGTAAACAGATATCTGTCCGTCTTCCGGGTTGAAATCTTTTGGAAGGATGCCATTGAAGCTACCAAGGAAAAGCTGGCAACTCTGAAGACTGCCTCACAGCAGGCCAATGAGCAGCTTGCCAATGGTGAGATCACCCAGCAGCAGTATGCTGCTCTTCAGCGTGAGATCGTGGAGACCGAACAGAATCTGCGATCCTTACAGGATCAGGCGGCTACTACCAATGCGACTCTTGCCAAAATCGATGAAGCCGGAGAAAAGCTCCAGAACATCGGGTCTTATGTGGAGAATGTCGGTAAGAAGTTCCTGCCGGTGATTGCCGCTGTAACGGGTCTTGGTACGGCAGCAGTAAAAACCGCAGCCGATTTCGATTCCGAGATGAGTAAGGTATCTGCCATTTCCGGTGCGACCGGGGATGACTTTGACCAGCTCCGTGCGAAAGCCCGTGAGATGGGTGCAAAGACCAAGTTCTCTGCATCCGAGGTGGCTTCGGCGATGGAATACATGGCCATGGCCGGATGGAAGACTTCTGACATGCTGAACGGCATCGAGGGTATCATGAACCTCGCGGCGGCATCCGGTGAAGACCTCGCCACGACTTCGGATATCGTCACGGATGCCCTTACCGCTTTCGGTTTGTCTGCGGCGGATTCCGGGCATTTTGCAGATATTCTTGCAGCTGCTTCTTCCAATGCGAACACCAATGTCAGCATGATGGGCGAGACGTTCAAGTACTGTGCACCTATCGCCGGTGCACTGGGGTTCTCGGCAGAGGATACCGCAGAAGCCATCGGTCTCATGGCAAACAGTGGTATCAAGGCTTCTCAGGCCGGTACTTCGTTGCGATCCATCATGAACAACCTTGCCGGTGAAGTGACCTTTGTCGGTGAGAATATTGGCGAGGTCACAATTGCTACCAGTAATGCGGATGGCAGTATGAGAAGCCTGAACGATATCCTCGCAGACTGTCGTGTGGCTTTCTCCGGTTTGACCGAATCGGAAAAAGCATTCAATGCAGAGGCACTGGTCGGCAAGAATGCCATGTCCGGCTTCCTTGCCCTGATGAATTCCAGCGAAACAAAACTATTGATAACACGATATATCGTATGAAGCTAGTACAACGTAAAACGCAAACAGTATGAGGGGAAAGTGAATGATGAAAGGAAGGCTTTAAGGCGGTTCACGAGTATCTGGTGAATGGCGGAAAGTCCTGCATGGCAGGTTTTGTTTTGAAGAATACCTTGTCTGATAATGGCGGTGTGACGCGTGGTGTCTGCAAGATGGACGGGCAGAGCAATCTGACGGAAGTGGTGGAGACGAAAAATATTGTGAAGACGGAAAATGGAGCGGAAACGGATGGCGTTTCTATTGATACGGATTCACTGGTTTCCATGAATATGTGGGGGCTGACGCCGGATTTCCAGGATGTGCTGGAAGCTGGTTTTAAGGAGTTTTTTGAGAAGGAAGTGCCGCAGAATCCTATCTGATTCCTATCTTTATTGGTGAACTGCTGAAGCAGGGGAGAATCTCTGTGAAGGTGCTGAAAACGAATGATATCTGGTATGGCATGACTTATAAGGAGGATGTTGGCGCGGTAAGGGAAAGTTTTAGGAAGATGTTGGAGGATGGGGTGTATAAGGCGGAGCTGTTTGAGAACTTGTGATATACTGGAGAGCTGCCGCATTTTGGTGCGGCAGCCTTGCTTATTTAGGGGAAAAGGGAAATTATGGATTGCTCTGGAATTTAAGCAATTCCTGTGGAATTCGGTTTAAAGTAGCTGCCAAAAAAGACCCCATACCGATTGCCACAGTGGAGACAGATATATTGACTGCGGTCTCACCGAAGAGAAAACCTAACAGAAGGTAAAAGCCAAACGCAACAACACCTTGAAGCAAGCATTCACGGGCGGTATAATATATATCAGAATAAAGAGCATTATTATTATCGGAAGGCTTCTTTATAAGACTGGGCAGTCGGTTTATCAGCCAATAGGTCAGCATATAGGAGAGTATTCCCCGGTAAATCGTGTTTGTAGCAATTGCTTTTTGGGCAAAAAACATGATAGTAATGTAGAGAGTTATCCCGCAGATGGCCTTGATGAATAGGAGAATGCAGTCATTACACCAGCGGCGGGTTTTCTCCGTAAGAGATGGATCAGGAGCCGGAGCTAAAAAGTCCAAAGGCTGGGCGATAAATTCCTGGGAGAAGCTGATAAACAGTTCTAAGAATATCGAGAGAGCCAGACTGATTACGATGGAAATGACCAGATAACAGCTTCGGGGGTAGCTTCGGTGTGCGAAAAGTACCGTTAAGGTATGGGCGAGCAGAGGATTGTCATACTGACTGGCAACGGAGGCATCGGAAAGGTCAGTGAGAGCTGCTAAATCTCTGTCACGCTGAGCTTCACGTTCGGTCTGATATTCATGGAGTTTCTGCTGAAAGTCCTTCTCGAACTCCTGTTCTCTCTCCGCGTATTCACTGGCTGTCAGTGAAGCGGAATCCTGCAGAAAAGCTAACTTCTGTTTAGCGAGACTGGAAGTTAAATTGGAAGAGGTGAAACTATTCAGGTTTTCGAACGCAGTTTCTTTACTTGCCTGATAGGGAGCGATACGCTGGGATTTTTCCATAGCTAAACTCTGTTGTTTCTGCGAAATGTCTTCCTCACAGGACTGGGTGATTTCTGCTATTTGGGCATTGACAGAATCCGAGCTGTAGGAAGCCAAATCGAGAGCATTAATGGAAAAAATGATCGAGCAGGCAAGGGAAATTAATGTGGGGATCAGTACCAATACCCCGACTTTCCGTGTAAAGTGTTTTGAGAAAGAGGGTGATGCCTCATGAAGTTTGCCGTTCAGATAGTGTGAAAATATTTTTGTGTATTCGAGAGGGATCACAAATAAAAGGGCAAGCAGAGATGGGGAAATAAAAATCTGCTGCACGGAGGTGAACAGGCTGATAAATACGCTGTACTCGATAGTTGCAGATGTAACAGCTGCGAGCAGTCCGCTACAAATGAAGAGAATTGTTAAGATGGGGATAAATACATGATTGATCATAGTTTTGATGAGCTCCATATTGCGTAACCTCCTTGGTAAAAAATGTTTTTGCTAAGACTAGAATACTATATGAAAGGTAGTTCGACAATGTGTGAATGATGTGTTCATGAAAAATTGTTGTTACTATTGGAAATGAGTTATATAATTATAAGAAAATGGAGGGGTAACATGAAAAGTAATCAAAATTACCAGAATATCAGTAATGAACTGGATGATATTTTTAGAAGAAATTTAAGAATGTTATTGTCGGCTTGCGGATGGACACAGATGAGCTTTAGCGAAGATATGCCTAGAAAAACGATATCACTGGGAAGGTCGAGCGTGAATAAAATTTTAAATGGAAAACAACGTGTTTCTGCAGCATTTTTACTAGGCTGCTGTGATTATTTTAAAATTCCTGTGCATGAAATGGTTTCACTGGAATTTAATCCTGAAAAATATATAAATGCTGAAAATGTAAAATATACGAATTACGTAGATATAAATAAATTAAATGAACGGCACGAAGAAGTATTGGTGAAGGAAAAACAGGAGGAGCCAAATCCAGAGCTTATGTTAGCACATGGAAAAAATTTGATAACAAATCCTGAGCACGCTCTGTTTCAGGGCTATCTACAGGAGTATTATTGTTATTATTGTCCGACTAATTCGAAGGAAAATAAGGATAAAAATAAAATATTAAAGGGGATCTTAAAACTGCAGAAAGCAGGAAAGTGGTGCCAAGCAACTTTAACAATAAATACAGGGAAAGTAAATAAGGAGGGGGAGATTAATTACAAAACATATATGGGATATGCAGCAATTACCGCGTATGGAACAGCATTGAGCTGTAATATGTATAGTGATGAGCTTGATGAATTTTGCTTTTTGATGTTTCGGCTTTTTAAAATTAATTTTGGTGCCCAGGATTTCCGGATTGCAGAGGTGTTGTCCACTTCTTCTGCATCAGAGACGCGACGTCCCACAACCCACCGGATGCTTCTGAGCAGGGAAGAACTGCGGAATGAGGATTTACAAGCAATATTGCCTGCGCTGGAATTAAACTATTCGACAATTGCGGTAGTGAAAGAAAACATGAAATTGCTTTGTGAGCGCTCGGAAGTTTATAGGGAAATAGTAAATAAAATTATGAGTGAGTTTCAAGAAAATGAAATTTATTTTCTGACAGAATCAGATGTAAGAAATATTGCTAAGAAATGTTTAAAATCATCTGCGGAAGTGAATGAGTTTATCATGCAGTTGAGAAAAATGGCGTATTCGTATAGATACAATAAGATTGGAAATAAGGCAGATGAGATGCCGCGGGATATATTACTGGCTAGAGGGTATTATAAGACGGAGGATAAGGGAAAATCTGGGATGGTATAATTTTATAGGGGCTACTGCATTCTGGTGTGGTAGCCCTGTTTGCTTATATTGCCCTAAAAAGTCAGTATGCAACTTTTGAGACTGCTTATAAGCAGATGAAAATTCTATAATTGTGCAAGTTACGGTTAAACGGTGCAGCCATTCTATTTCGAACGGTGCGGGGCACCGCTATGTTGGCACGCAGTGCCACTGGTGAGGTTAATACAGTTATTTATCTGTATCCCGCATGCTGATTCCATTCATTTTTAAACGATAACAGTGCCGTTTGTCAGTGAACCGGGTAAGGCATGCATCTGCATAGGTATGTTCCTTTCTTAGGACAACTACAAAAAACTGAATATTCTTGTGCGATGAGAGCCACCATTCCGGAGAATGAGAGCCATATATTCCGGTATCTCTACACAGTACTACTTTATATGCCGGACTACAAAAATGAGCCCGCAGGTATAGAAAAGCTGTTACCGTGGGGCGACTTTATAAAGGAACGCTGCAGTGGATTGATTGATGTTGAAAATCAAACACCTGAACACCATGAACCACTGCCTGTTTAAGGCGAAGGATACCAAGGGGGCAGTGGGCAATACGGTGGATTATTCATCGCTTACCGTTGCTTAACTTACTGACATTGGTTCACGGATAGACACTTTTGGAACCGAAAGTGCCGTAAGAAAACGTGGTGGCAGCAGGAATTCACCATATTTAAATGCGAAGCCACGGCAAATTCCGTTACTGGGCACGTATGCGTGAACAGTAACAGTACTCAATTTTGGGGATTGCCTATAAGCAGGAGAAAACGGTATAATTGAGGAAGGCAGTTGGGTATAAGGGGTACAAGTGGTGGAGATGAAAAATATTGTGAAGACGGAAAGAGGGGCTGTTGCATGCTTGTGAGTTAGTGATTTATGGGTATCATGATAAAACAAAAACAATAATTGGAGAACCTCATTGGAATTTTGGAAAATATTGTTAGATGATATAAAAGAACCGGTTTCGTACCTTCCCATGGGAGTCGGAGCGGCGATTATGATGCTTTTGTTATTGCGGCTGGTTGCCGGGGAGAAGGCATGGAAGCGACCGCAGGTGTATTATTATTTTTTATTGGGTGTATATGAAACGGTTGTGTGGATTCAGGCGTTTTTTTCGCGGGAGTCGGGTTCCAGAACGGGGATTGACTGGCAGCTGTTTGAGACATGGGGCAGAACCTGGCAGTCCAGGGCATATATGGTTGAGAATGTGATTATGTTTCTTCCGCTTGGAGTTTTGCTGCCGTTGGCAGAAAGGCGGTGTGCCAAATGGTGGAAGATGCTTTTGATCAGTATGCTGTTGTCGATGATGATCGAGGGGATGCAGCTTGTGACAGAAAGAGGATATTGCCAGCTGGACGATGTAGTTATGAATACATTGGGCGGTTGTCTGGGATATGGGGTGATGCGGATAATCGATGCGGTGCATCGCCGTTTGCATCATTCATAGAGGGCTGCGGTATTTGTTTCAAGGTTATGGCAAATCCATATCATAGGGGAAGGCAATACGAGAACAACGGCAGTGTTCTTCATTAAATATTTAAGGACACTTGGGTTTTCTGCAACTAATGATATTTTTACGGAAAATGCGTGGTATTTCCGAAATGCACTTGTTCGTGCAAACTATACGAACCTGCAAAAAGGCATGAGGTGTTTGGAAGAAGTGCAGTTATGGAGCTTCTTGAGCTGAAAGGTTCAGGTGCTTCAAAACTTCTTTCTAATTTGCTAAAGGCAGACATTATTGAATCAGTATCCGGTCATGGAAAAGGAAAATATAAATTCAAGAAGTAGTTTAGGTATTGTAGAATTTCCACTCATCGAGTGGAAATTTTGCTTAATATGATAGAGATATTTTCCAGAAATCCGGATTTCATTATATTGGAAGATGATGCAGTTCTCACACCGCTTCTGATAGATGATGAAATATCTAGTTTGTCGGCAATCCTTTTAAATGAAGCGTATTATGAATTGCTAAAAACCGGACAAAAGATGGTTGATGGCATTCCGGTATTAAGTCCGACTTGCCTGATACCATTTAAGGCGAAAGCGTGGCTGGATTTAAAAGAACGCAAGTTAAATGGAGATCAGGTTGGCAGCAAAAATATAAAGAAACATAAAAACGATGTGTTCCGATTAGCACTGTTAATCACAGCCAATGGGCTACACACTCAGCGCAAGAAGTATTGAGAATTTGCTGGCAGTCGGCTATAATGAGATCGAGAACATATGCGTGCAGAGGGGCGATGAATAGTCATCGACTGTGTGCATAAATATGATTAATTTTGGGGGTTTTATGGGAGCTGAAAGCAAAACGAGGATGACAGAGGGAAGTATCTCTAAGAAGATTATTTTATTTGCCATACCATTGTTTCTGGGGAATCTGTTTCAGCAGCTGTATAATACAGCGGATTCCCTGATTGTAGGTAATTATCTTGGCAGCAATGCGCTGGCAGCAGTCAGTTCGTCGGGAAACCTGATTTTCCTGATGGTAGGTTTTATTAACGGTATTGCCATGGGAGCCGGTGTAGTAATTGCCAGGTATTATGGGGCGAAAAATAAGGATTATCTCCAGAGAGCGATTCATACAACCACAGCCTTCGGTCTGGTGGCCGGAATCACACTGACGGCTGCGGGAATGTATCTGGCACCGAAGATTCTGGTACTGATGGGAACACCGGCAGATGTACTCCCGGAATCGATTGTATATTTTCAAACCTATTTTGCAGGTTCTCTGGGTGTAGTCATGTACAATATTTTCGTGGGAATCCTGCAGTCGGTGGGGGACGGCCGCCATCCGCTGATCTATCTGATTATTTCCTCCTGTGTGAATGTGGTGCTGGATATCTTTTTTATCGCAGGACTTGGCATGGGAGTGGGATCGGCAGCCCTGGCAACGGCTATATCCCAGTTTGTCAGCGCGATTCTCTGTATGGTGCATCTGATGCGGGTGAAGGAAGATTACCGGCTGGAGCTTAGGAAGATTCGTTTTGACAGACATATGCTGAGGCAGATTATTCAGAATGGTGTACCTTCCGGTTTCCAGAACTCAGTCATTGCCATAGCCAACGTGTTTGTACAGTCCAACATCAATGCATTCGGTAAAATGGCCATGGCAGGCTGCGGAGCTTATTCTAAGGTAGAAGGTTTTGCCTTCCTGCCGGTGACCTGCTTTACTATGGCGATAACTACCTTTGTGGGATAGAATCTTGGGGCAAAGCAGTGTGACAGAGCAAAGAAAGGTGCGAAGTTCGGTATCCTCTGCTCCATCTCCATTGCAGAACTGATTGGTATCACCATATATACGGCGGCGCCGGTGCTGATTGCAGCATTCAACCGTGATCCGGATGTGATACATTATGGGGTGATGCAGGCCAGAACCATTGCGTTGTTTTATTGTTTATTGGCATTTACTCACTGTATCGCGGCTGTACTCCGGGGTTCCGGCAATGCTGCCGTGCCCATGATCGTTCTGCTCTGTGTATGGTGTCTGTTCCGTGTCAGCTACATCACACTGGCAGTGCGTCTGATTCCGGATATCCGGGTCATATTCTGGGCATACCCACTGACCTGGAGCATCAGCTCCGTGATTTTCCTGTTTTTGTTTTTAAGGGGAAATTGGGTGCATGGATTTGAGAAGAGGCCGAAGAAGGGATAGGTTTTTATTATATCATATGTGAAATGGTTGTTTTGAGTGGTGGACAGCTGCTTACCGGAAATGATGCAGCTGTCAAAAAAATTTCTCGCAGAATCAAGTACAAAAGGATTTCGAGACCACATGAAAGTGACAGGGAGGTAACCAGATTAATGAATTATGCAGAATGTTTAGAACTGGCAAGAGGAAAAATGGGAAATTACTGCAAGGCCTGTCCGGAATGCAACGGAAGAGCCTGCAAGAATCAGATGCCGGGTCCGGGAGCCAAAGGAATCGGAGATACGGCGATTCGGAATTATGACAAATGGAAGGAAATCCGTGTCCAGATGGATACACTGGTGGAGAAACGGCCCATCGATACCTCTCTTTCGTTGTTTGGAAAGAATTTTCAGTATCCATTTTTTGCAGGTCCGGTGGGAGCCGTGAATATGCATTACGGCGATTCACTGAATGATGTTTCTTACAATGATATATTAGTTTCTTCCTGTGCAGAGTTTGGAATTGCTGCTTTTACAGGAGACGGAATGGACAGCAATGTGATGATGGCTGCCACGGAAGCTATCAAAAAGGCAGGGGGACTGGGAATTCCTACAGTGAAGCCATGGAATGTGGAGATGGTTCGTGAAAAGATGGCGCTTGTCAAGGATGCAGGTGCTTTCGCTGCAGCCATGGATATTGATGCGGCAGGTCTTCCATTTTTGAAAAATTTCAATCCGCCGGCCGGAAGTAAATCAGTGGAGGAACTTCGTGAGATCGTGAAGGCAGCAGGAGTACCTTTTATTGTAAAAGGAATTATGACGGTAAAAGGTGCTTTGAAGGCTAAAGAGGCCGGTGCAGCAGCTATCGTGGTATCTAACCATGGAGGAAGAGTCCTGGATCAGTGCCCGGCAACTGCAGAAGTTCTGGAGGAAATAGCAAAGGCAGTGGACGGTTCCATGAAAATCTTCGTGGATGGCGGAATCCGTTCCGGCACCGATGTGTTTAAAGCATTGGCACTGGGGGCAGATGCGGTTATCATAGCCAGACCTTTCGTCACAGCTGTCTATGGCGGAGGCCGAGAAGGGGTCGAAGCTTATATCCAGAAGATTGGAAGTGAGCTTGCAGATACCATGGCTATGTGCGGCGTATCTTCCCTTGCTGAAATTACCCGCGACTGTGTGAGAGTGTAAAAAAGTAAACTATCAAATATAGCAAAAATTAGTAGAAAGGGTGAGTGGTATGCGTTTTAAGCGAGTGTTTGTAATTGTACTTGATTCCCTGGGAATCGGTCCCATGGCAGATTCTGCGAGATTTGACGATGCCGGTGCGGATACGCTGGGGCACATCTCAGAAACAGTGGAACATCTGGATATTCCGAATCTGCAGAGATTGGGACTTGCCAATCTCAAGGCCCTTAAGCAGGTAAAGCCGGCAGAACATCCGGAAGGATATTTTATGGCGATGAATGAGGCAAGCAATGGTAAGGATACCATGACCGGTCATTGGGAGATGATGGGAATCCGGACGGATAAGCCATTTATCACATTTACAGAACATGGATTTCCCAAGGAACTGATTGACGAACTGGAAAAGCGCTGCGGCAGAAAGATAATCGGCAATAAGGCAGCCAGCGGAACGGAGATTCTGGAGGAGCTGGGTGAACAGGAAGTGAATGAAGGAAAGCTGATTGTCTATACATCAGCGGATTCTGTGCTTCAGATCTGTGGCAATGAGGAGACCATGGGACTGGAAACTCTGTATCATTACTGTGAGATCGCCAGAGAACTGACCATGCGGGATGAGTGGAGAGTTGGCCGTGTTATCGCAAGACCCTATGTGGGCAAAAAGCGCGGCGAATTTAAACGGACAAGTAACCGCCATGATTATGCTTTGAAACCCACCGGACCGACGGCGCTGAATGCCCTGAAGGATGCCGGATATGATGTGATTTCCGTTGGAAAGATTAACGATATCTTTGTGGGAGAAGGGATAACAGAAAGCAATCATTCCGACAGCAGTGTACATGGCATGCAGCAGACCATCGATATCGCAAAGCGGGATTTCAAGGGACTTTGCTTTACCAATCTGGTAGATTTTGATGCGTTATGGGGACATCGCAGAAATCCGGTGGGATACGGGGAAGAGATCGAAAAATTTGATAAAAAGCTGGGAGAGCTTCTGCCGCTGCTCCGTGAGGACGATCTGCTGATTCTGACGGCGGATCATGGAAATGATCCAACCTACAAGGGAACGGATCATACGAGAGAGCAGGTCCCATTTATTGCGTATTCACCGTCGGATACGGAAAGTGGGAAGCTTGATACCAGTGACACCTTTGCCGTTATCGGCGCGACCATTGCGGATAATTTCGGTGTCAGAATGCCGGAGGGGACCATCGGAACTTCTATTCTGGATCAGATAAAATAAATGACATTGGACTTGAAGTTAAAAACAGAAAGGCGGCGATTATATGGTTGATTATACAGAAGGAACGGGAAAACAGTACCACACAGGAATCGGCCCGGAGGATATCGGCGGATATGTCATCATGCCGGGGGACCCCAAGCGATGCAAGAAGATAGCAGAACATTTTGAGAATCCGGTGTTAGTTGCGGATAATCGTGAATATACCACATATACGGGAACCATCGATGGGGTAAAAGTCAGTGTGACGTCAACCGGCATCGGTGGTCCGTCAGCGGCTATCGCTATCGAGGAGTTATCCAAGTGCGGAGCCCATACTTTTCTGCGTGTGGGCACTTGTGGCGGTATGCAGGAGGATGTACTGGGCGGAGATATCGTAGTTGCAAGCGGAGCTATCCGCATGGAAGGAACCAGCAGAGAGTACGCTCCCATTGAGTACCCGGCTGTTCCCCATGTGGATGTTATGAATGCCATGATCCGTGCAGCGAAGAATCTGAAGTTCCGCTGTCATGCGGGCGTTGTACAGTCGAAGGATTCCTTCTTTGGTCAGCATGAGCCGGAGGTGATGCCGGTCAGCTACGAGCTTGAAAATAAGTGGCAGGCGTGGCTTCGGATGGGATGCCTGGCATCGGAAATGGAGTCAGCAGCACTGTTTATCGCAGGCAGCTTCCTTCGGGTGCGTGTAGGTGCCTGCTTCCTGGTTCTGGCTAATCAGGAGCGGGCGAAAAAAGGCCTGTCCAATGAACAGGCCCATGATACAGAGGCAGCAATCCGGACAGCGGTGGAAGCCATCCGTATCTTGATTCAGGAGGATGCGAAGAATGAATAATGAGAGGATAGAAACACTCATCGAGGAAGCATTCGCAGCACGGAAAATGGCCTATACACCCTATTCTCATTTTCAGGTGGGGGCGGCTCTGCTGACTGAAAAAGGCGGGATTTACCGTGGCTGCAATATTGAAAATGCGGCCTATACACCGACAAACTGCGCGGAACGCACTGCCTTTTTTAAGGCAGTCAGTGAGGGTGAACGCAGCTTCACAGCGATTGCAGTTGTGGGAGGCCCGGAAGGAGCTTCGGAATTTGACTGGTGTGCGCCCTGTGGCGTGTGTCGTCAAGTGATGAAGGAATTCTGCCATGAGGATGCGTTTCAGATCATTCTGGCACGTTCGGTGAAGGAATATAAGGTCTATACACTGGCGGAGCTTCTACCGATGGGATTCGGACCGGATAATTTGCAGTAGGAATGCCGATTGCCTCATAAAGCTGGTATGCAGGTGTCAAAGACCCGCGCACTGTAATCTTACAGTTTCATTAATATAACTTAATATATTGGAACACCTTTTGACATTGCAAAAAAAACAGGGTACACTGTATGACAGGCGGGGATGGATTCACCATTTCCGCCTGTATTCAGAAGAAAAAGCGGACGCAGGTCCGATGAAAAATAGAAAAAGTGTGGGGAGTTTGGACGGATGGCTCAGAAAGAGTGGAAACGGGAAGAAATGAAACAGAATCAGGGAAGAACAGAGCAGAACCAGAGAAAAAAGGTTCAGAAAAAGACAGGGTATAGGGCAGTGCTGGCGGCTTCGATGTTTTTGATTGCTGCTTCGGCAGCCCTGTCAGCGTGCAAAAAATCACCGGCGGCTGAGACAACAGCGCAGACACAGGCGGCAGAGGAAACGGAGGGCGCGGTCAGCACGGCGCTCGGAGCGGCGGATCGGGTGCTGGAGGAGAATGGCATGCTGTACCTCAAATACCGCACGGAGATCCGTTCCCTTTCGAAGGAGACAGGCGAGATGAAGACGCTCTGCCAGTTTGACACAGGAGATGAAAACAGCACCTTCTGGGTCTACGGAGGCGGGCTGTATTTTGACCGGATACAGGCGGAGAGTGGCAGCACACAGGGCACGGAGCTTTATGGGCTGTACCGGCTGGATTTGGAGAGCGGTGTGGAAGAGCATTTAGCGGATCTGACGGATCAGCCGTCGGTGCTCTATGCGTCAAAGAACCGCCTGTATGTCAAGGGTTACAATATGAATGTCATTTATACGCTCGATGAGAATGGCAAAACAGCGGGAGAGCTGTCACCGTCAGACACGATCTACGGGGAGATTCCGGCAGGCTGCAGCGAGCTGTTTAATGGGATTCTTCCATATTATACGGAACAGTTTGGGTATATGCCAGTGCAGAATGAAACCTGCCTGGTGATTGCGGATGCGGACGGCAGCCATCCGAGGGAGATTTCGGATATTACGAATACATCGTCGGTGCTGTTTGCGAAGGACGCATTCTTTGCCCTGCTTCGGGATGGCAATGGAAATACGCAGTGTTACCGCTATGAGGTCTCCGACCCGGAGAAACGGACGCTTTTATATGAGACGGCGGAAAATATCAGCTTGGTGCAGTATCAGGACGGATATTTGTATCTGATGGAAAATCAGGCATCCCAGACCAGCACGGGAGAGTTTTTGTTTAAGCGGATTGCGGCGGATGCGGAGGCAGATGCAGCGGCAAATGCCGCCGAGGCGCAGAATGCGCTTTTTACGGTCGAGGAAGAGCCGGGCATGACGAATGATTTTTCTATGTATGGTAATTTTTATGTGACGGGAAATCAGGCATACTGCCAGCAGTTTAAGGATTACGGCGTTTATCTGGGCGAAAAAACGCTGGATGATGCGGCAGGCGGGGAAGTGACGTTGTTAGATCCGGTTCTGTTCCAGTCTCCGATCCGGGAGCTGGGGCATGTCGAGGCGCAGTCGGAGACGTTAAAGAGTGCGGATGGAAGCCGGGAGCTGGGAAGTGTGTACGCAGAACGGCTGGTATTTGACGGAGAGGGCGATGCGGTCGAGGTGATGAACCAGACGATGCAGGAGCTGCAGGCGTCGATTCTGTCGGCGGCGCGGACGGATTCCATAAATCTTGATACGGAGATGAGCATCGATACAGCGGAAACGGACGGATCGGAGGAAGAGGTACTTCCGCAGGAGGCGGATGCAGCGCAGCCGATCTATTCGATGGCGCTTACGATCGACGGAGATGACGCGATTACGTATCTGGATGATCATTATGTCTGCGTCCGTGCGGATGGATACGAATATACGGGCGGCGCACACGGAACGCCGTTCCGCCAGTATTTTGTCTTTGACCGGGAAACGGGGGCACGCCTGTCTTTGAGCGATGTGGTCGAGAATCCGGTGGAGGAGCTGCAGGCGAAGGTTGGTGCGGCATTCCGGGAGCTGGCGGAAAAGACAAATTTTGCCTTTGAATCACCGGAGGATCTGGAACATACGGTGGCAGACGGCATCAGCTACGAATCGCCGTTTTATCTGAGCGAGACGGGCGTGGTTTTCTATTATGCGCCGTATGAGATTGCATCGTATGCGGAAGGATTCCCGGAGGTGACAATTCCGTACAGCGAGTTGGAAATGCGGATTGAACTTAGCAAGTAGGAATTTTCTGAACTGCAACAAATGCGGATTGCGCTTAAGTAGAGATCTTGAAGTTGAGAAAAAAATCGCTTATAATACTCCATAGAAAAATAGTGTCGAACGAATCTGAAAGAATGGCACAGGATGAGGAGGAAGCAGCATGAAGACAGTTGTTAAGGAAAATGCGAACGGCGGCAAAGGACAGGTAGTTGTAAAATACATTCTGGATGACAATGAGTTAAATGCAAAATGTAAGATGTTTGCCGAGGTAACGATCGCACCGGGATGTTCCCTGGGCTATCATGAGCACCACGGCGAGAGCGAGACGTATTATATCATCAAGGGACAGGGCGAGTACGATGACAATGGAACGAAACGTCCGGTTACCGTCGGCGATAAGACCTTCACGCCGGATGGCTGTGGTCATGGCATTGCCAATACCGGAGATGAAGATCTGGTCTTTATGGCATTGATCCAGCTGGATTAAGAGTGAAGAACAAAACAGAAAAAGGTAACGGTTCACAGTAACCAAAAAAGGCGCTGGCACGGGAAGTGGTTCGATGTGTCGGCGCTTTTTGCCATATATGTCCGGAAAATGTCTATATGTTTAAGCGGAAAAAATTGGAAATCAAAAAAACAGTGGATCAAAGAAAGAAAAAGGAGGTGTGCCTGCGTGAAACTATTTCATCTTTCTGATCTGCATATCGGGAAAATGTTAAATGGCTATAGCCTGCGCGAGAGCCAGAAGAATGCGTTTTTGCAGATACTTAAATATGCGGAGGAAGAGAAGCCGGATGCGATTCTGATATGCGGGGATATTTATGATAAATCGGTCCCGGCGGGGGAAGCGTATACGCTTTTTGACTGGTTTCTGACCGAACTATCCGGGCGCTGTCCGGGGACGGAGATCCTGATCATTGCGGGAAATCACGATTCACCGGAGCGGCTGGCGTATGGCGCATCGTTTCTGGCACGCCACCGGATCCATATCGCGGCGCTGCCGCCGGCAGATCGGACGGAGTATTTAAAGCAGGTCACACTTACAGATGAGTGGGGACCGGTTCATTTTTATCTGGTACCGTTTATCCGTCCGGGTCATGTGCGCCATTTGTTTGACACCAATGGTTATACCGATGCATTCCAGAAACTCCTGGCGCGGGAGACGATCCGGAAGCAGGAGCGCAATGTGGTTCTGGCGCACCAGTTTTTTGTCTGGAACGGTCAGAATCCGGAAACCTGCGATTCGGAGACGGCGGTGCTGACCTCCGGAGGATTGGATGCGATCGATGCGTCGGTGCTGGAACCGTTTGAATATGCGGCGTTAGGGCATATCCACGGGGCACAGAAGGTAGGGCAGGAGCGGTTTCGCTATTGTGGGACGCCGTACAAATATTCGATCAGTGAAGAACACCATCAGAAGGGGATCACGGTGGTGGAACTGGGAGAAAAAGGAAGTGAGCCGCAGATCCGCCGTCTGCCGATTCTCTGCCATCCCGATGTAAAGCGCGTGCGGGGGACACTGGAAGAACTCAAGCTGCTTTCAGATACGATGGAAAAGATGCCGGATGGAAGCGGACGCGCGGACGCGTATGTGAGCGTGGTCCTGACGGACGAAAAAGAAATGTACGATTTCCGGGAACGCCTGGAGGAGTTATTTGCGCATATTTTGGAGATCCGGGTGGACAATGAGAGGACGCGGAAACGACTGGAGGAAGAACCGGAGGAAAAAGGGGCGGTGACGCCGTTTCAGGCATTTGCCTCTTTTTATGAGGCGGTGCGCCACTGCCCGATGACAGAGGAACAGGAGACGATTCTGGCGCGCATGGTGGAAGAGGCAGAGGAGGAGGAACGCGTATGAAACCGAAGCTGCTTACAATGTCGGCGTTTGGCTCTTATGGGGGCGTGACGCAGATTGATTTCGAACGGGCGGGGACGGGATTGTTCCTGATCACGGGCGATACGGGGGCAGGCAAAACGACGATCTTTGACGCGATCTCGTTTGCGCTCTACGGGGCGGCGAGCGGCGCCGGGAGAGAGGGCGCGATGCTTCGCAGCCAGTATGCACCGGAGGACGCGGAGACCTGGGTGGAACTGACGTTTGAGGATAAGGGGCAGGATTATACGATCCGCCGCAGTCCGGCATACACGCGCCTCAGCAAGCGGAAAAATAAGGACGGCGCATACACGGCGACGAGTGTGGCGCCGAAAGCGTCTTTGCTTTTGCCGGATGGAAGTGAGATGTCCGGCCGGATCCGTGAGATCGATGAGAAGATCCGGGCGATCGTGGGCGTGGACCGCGATCAGTTTTCGCAGATCACGATGATCGCGCAGGGCGAATACATCCGTCTGCTCCATGCATCCTCCAAAGAAAGAAAAGAGATATTTTCGCGCATTTTCCATACCGGGATCTACGGTAGAATCCAGCAGAAGCTGCGGGAGGCAGATCGGACGCTGTATGGAAGGCTGGAGGATAACAAGACCCGGTGCGAGGAAGTCATCCGGCAGGTGACGGTTCCCAGGACGGAGGAGGCGGTAGCTCCGGAGTGGGAAGAAAGATGGCAGTCTTTGAAAGAGCGGTACCGGACAAATGGAGCGGAACTGCTTGCATTTCTGCATCAGTTGTCGGAGGAAAGCCGGAGGATCGAGGAAGAGACGGGGAGACTGGAAGAGAATGCAATCCAGAAGCTTGCCGCCGGACAGAACCATCTGGAGCTTGTGAAAAAGGAAAAACGGGTACTGGAAGAAAAGAGCCGTTTGGAAGCATTTGGACGGGAGATGGAGGCCAGGTGCCGGGAAGCTGCCGCAGCCTATGAGAGCCGGAAACCGGAGCTGGAGGATCAGATCCGGCGGATGCAGGATGCGCTTCCGCTCTATGCGGAGCAGGAGAAAAAACGGCAGGCATATGAAACTTTGGAACATCAGCGGACGGCTCTGACCCAAAACCTGAAAAAAATGCAGAATCAGTTGGAAACGTGCCGTACACAGGAAGAAATACTTCGAAATCAGGAGCGGAAGGCGGTAGAGGCGCGCGCTGCCCTGGCAGAATGCCGGGGACGGCGGGAGCAGATGGAACGGCGCCAGGCGGTTTTTCAGGAGTTAGGGAAATGCTGTGAAGCGGAGCGGACATGGAGAAAGTCACTGGAAAAACGCCAGGAAAAATTTCAGGCAGCCGCGCGGGCGTACCAGCAGTCAGATCAGTTGTATCAGGACGCGTCCTGCCGCTTTCTGGCGATGCAGGCGGGGCTTCTGGCGGCAGAGCTGCAGGAAGGAAAACCGTGCCCGGTCTGTGGCTCGCTGGAACACCCGGCTCCCTGCCGTCTGGAGACAGAGCCGATCCGGGAGGAACAGGTGGAAGCGCTGCGTGCCGGGCGGGATGATGCCGATCAGAAGCAGAGGACAGCCGCTGAGGCGTGCCAGGAGGCGCAGATCTCGCTGGAACATGAGAGCAGACGACGGATAGAGATCCAGGGAAAGCTGTACGGCCAAAATCAGGACAGCCCGGCAGCCCAGCCGGATGCGGATGCTCTGGAGAAGGAGCTCCGGCAGATGGCACAAGAAATCCGGCGATGCAGGCAGGCGGAAATCACTTATACTGACCGGATTGCCATGGAAGAAACGATCCGGCAGAAACGGGAGGCGAACGGAGTCGGACAGAAGAAGCTGGAAGCTGCGCTGGAGCTTAAAAGAAGTGAGGTGCAGCAGGCGGCGATCGAGAGCCAGACGAGACGTAATGAGCTGGAGGAACTCTCGAAGCGGCTGGAGTGGAAAGACAGCCGGACACTCCGGGTGGAGCTTGAGAAGCGCAGCCGGGAGCTGGAAACACTTGCAGAGGCGGTGACAGCGGTTGATAAGAAAGCACAGGAGTGCCGGGAAAAATGCCGGGAGCTGGAGGGAAGCTTATCTTCGCTCCGGGAACATATGGAAGCAGATTCGGAAACAGATCCGGAAGAAAAAATCCAGCAGGCGATCCGGCATTGGGAAGAGGAAAAAACGCGCTGGTCGCGGCTTCACCGGGAACATATGTCGGTGCGGACGCGCAACGAGGATGCATATGCGGCACTTCGGGTGTATCTGCAGGAACGGGAGCAGCTTGACCGGGAAAAACAGCAGATCAGCGAGCTTTACCAGACGGCGGACGGAAAACTGAGCGGTGCGGCGCGGATCGATTTCCAGACGTATGTACAGCGCCAGTATTTCCGCCAGATGATACAGGCAGCTAACCGCCGCCTGCGCCGGATGACGAAAGGAACCTTTGAACTTCAATGCCGCGGTCTGGCTGATCTGGGAAAACAGGGAGAAGTGGGACTTGACCTGGATGTCTACAGCTTTGTGACTGACCGGGTCCGGGACGTCAAAACGCTGTCCGGTGGAGAATCCTTTCTGGCGGCGCTTGCGATGGCGCTCGGCATGGCGGATGTCATCCAGAATGCGGCAGGCAGCGTGAAGGTGGATGCGATGTTCATTGATGAGGGATTTGGTTCCCTGGATGAGGAATCACGAACGCGGGCGGTTCAGGTGCTGCAGGAGCTGTCCGGAGGAAGACGCCTGATCGGCATCATTTCCCACGTGACGGAGCTGAAAGAGGAGATGGGACACAAGCTGGTGGTAAAAAAAGGAAATGGTGGAAGCCAGGTGCATTGGGAGATAGAAGATTAGTAGGACGGCGCAGAGCCGTTGTGTGACGAAAGAAAAGAGGCTATTTACATATGACAATCGTAATTCCAGGGATGGTGACGATATCGCTCTTATCTCTGTTTTACTGCAGTATGCTGCCGGAGACGGGGCGGAAGGCGAGAATGCAGGCATTTGAGCGGCAATACATCGCCCACCGGGGATTTCATGACAACCGGAGCGAATGTCCGGAAAATTCGCTCCCGGCGTTTGAGCGCGCGATCCAGATGGGATATGGGATCGAGCTGGATGTACAGCTGACAAAAGACGGGGTTCCGGTCGTATTTCACGACTGGGATCTGAAGCGGGCGGCGGGCGTTGACCGGAAGATACGAGACTGTACCTTTGAAGAGCTGCAAAGCTATCGTTTGTTTGGTTCATCCCAGACGATACCAGCCTTTGAGACAGTGCTTGAGCTGGCGGATGGACGCACACCGCTTATCATCGAGCTGAAAACGGAGATTGTCCACCGGGAGCTGTGCGAGAAATGCGCGGTGCTTTTAGACCGTTATCCGGGTGAGTACTGCATCGAATCGTTCAGTCCGCTGGCACTCGGCTGGTTTAAGCGCCATCGTCCAAATGTTTTGCGCGGACAGCTTGCGACCAATCACCGCGGCGAGGGATTGAAAACGCCGGTCATTGTGCGGGAGATGCTTACATACTGTATGCTGAACGGATTTTGCAAACCGGATTTCATTGCGTACAACTGCCAGTTCAGCAACACGCTTCCGGTGGAAATGCTGCGCTATTTCTACAAATGTAAGATGGCGGCGTGGACGATTAAAAACCAGGGCGAATTAAACAGGCACCGGAAACAGTTTGATGTTTTTATTTTTGACAGTTTCGAGCCGGATCAATTCGTAAATTTCAACAAAAAACATCCTAAAAGATAGTGAGAAAGTCCTAAATTATGTTGGAAAAGTTGATTTTCTATGAAAATCTGCTATAATGGCTAAGACAATTTAATAATGAGAGATTATTACGAAATCGAGAGGACAAAGATATGAAAAAGAAACAGCTTCTTTCAGGCGTAATGGCACTTTTGTTATCTGCTTCACTCTGTGCATGCGGAGGCAGCAAGACAGCAGAAGGCACCTCAGAAGCAGCTGGCGAGTCCAGCGAAGCAGAGACCAGTAATACTCTTTCAGAAGGAACACCAGTACCAGGCGGCAGCGTTGTGTATGGCATGACGCAGGACCTGGCTAGTCTTGACCCCCATGTAGATACGGACGCAGGAACTAGAGACGTGGTTTTCAATTTGTACGAAGGGCTTGTAAAGCCTACTTCCGATGGCGGATTTATTCCGGCTGTTGCCAGCGATTACATCATTTCCGATGATGCAAAGACTTACACTTTCACATTGAGAGATGGCATCACATTCCATGACGGCACACCGGTTACCATCGAAGATGTCAAATATTCCATCGATCGTTATGCGGAGATTCAGGGCGAATCCTCCGCTTTTTCTTCGCTTGTAGATAGTGTAGAGGTGCAGGATGACAAGACACTGGTTGTAAACCTGAAAGAAAGTTATTCAGAGTTTCTTCCGATGATGACGATTGCCATCATTCCGCAGTCCAACGAGGACCCGGCAGGCAATCCGATCGGTACCGGCCCATTCAAATATGTTTCCTACACACCGGGACAGAACCTGGAGCTGGAAAAATATGACGGCTACTGGCAGGAGGGCGTTCCGAGCCTGGACAGCGTGGAATTTAAATTTATTGCCGATGTGGACACCGCATTTGTAGAGCTGCAGGCAGGCACCATCGACATTCTGAAATATTTAACCTCCGCACAGGCGGAGACACTGGGCGATGATTACAACATCGTACAGGGAAGCATGAACCTCGTCCATGCGATGTACTTAAACAGCGCTTACGAGCCGCTTTCCAAGACAGAGGTGCGTCAGGCACTCTGCTATGCGGTAGACCGCGATGCGATCAACAACTTTATTTTCGGCGGAAAGAGCCACATCATCGGCTCCCATATGATTCCGGCAATGTCGAAATACTATGAGCCGGAAGCAGAGACCGTATACAGCTACGATCCGGAGAAGGCAAAAGAGCTTCTGGCAGATGCCGGATACGCAGATGGCTTTGATCTGGAAATCACCGTTCCGAGCTCATACAGCCAGCACGTAGACAGCGCGCAGATCATCGCGGATGAGCTGTCCCAGGTCGGCATCAACGTGACCTTAAATCAGGTTGAGTGGAGCACCTGGCTGCAGGATGTATACAAGGGAGGCAACTTCCAGGCGACCGTCATCGGTTTTGACGGAACGCTGGCACCGAGCGACTGGCTCAAGAAATATGTGACAGACGATGCGAAGAACTTCATGCATTACTCCAACACTGAGTACGACGATGTATTTAATACAGCATACACAACCGTTGATGACGATGTAAAAGTAGAAAACTACAAGAAGGCGCAGATGATCCTGGCAGAGGATGCGGCAGCCGTTTACATCGAAGATCCGGCGAACCTCGTAGCAGTCAGCAAGAAGTTTGGCGGCTACACCTTCTACCCGACGGCAGCAGAGGATATGTCCCTGTTATATCAGGTAGAGCAGTAAAATATACAGTTACAATCCAGCAAATTCCTGTTGCTACCACGTTTTCTTACGGCATTTTCGGTTCCAAAAGTGCCTGCCCGTGAACAGTAACCAGGAAATAACAACAGAATAAGAAGCGGTAAACGCAGGAGGGAATTATGAAATTCTTTATAAAAAAACTGATAACTCTCATTATCACATTGTTGGTCATATCCTTCCTGACGTTTACCGCTTTTTCTGTGATTCCGGGCGATGCGGCACTTTCCAGGCTGGGAAAGGACGCGACGGAAGAGCAGTTAGAGCGGGCGCGGGATGAGATGGGATTAAATGATCCACTTCTGGAGCGGTATGGAAGATGGGTGACCGATGCGATGCAGGGGGATTTCGGGGAGTCCTACCGGTATGAGGGAACCTCAGTCCGCTCCCTTCTGGCACAGCGGCTTCCGGTCACGGTGCTTCTGGCAGTCATTTCCCTGCTCATCATCACGGTGATTTCAGTTCCACTCGGAATCCTGAGTGCCCGGTTTGCCGGGAAATGGGTCGATACGCTGACGAACTGCCTGACGCAGATTCTGATGGCGGTGCCGTCATTCTTTCTCGGCATGATCCTGACCTACGTGTTTGGACTGATTCTTCATATGTTCCAGCCGGGTAAATTTATCGAACCGTCGGAAAATTTCGGAAAGTCTGCACAGTACCTTTTATTTCCAGCGCTCGCGGTGGCGCTGCCGAAGATTGCGATGGTGGTGAAATTCCTGCGAAGCTCGATTCTGACCGAGATGAACCGGGAATACGTGCGGACTGCCTACAGCCGCGGCAATACGGAAACGGCGGTATTGTACGGGCATGTGCTGAAAAATGCGATGATTCCGGTTGTGACGTTCTTTGCGATGGTAATCGCGGAGATCCTTGCCGGCAGCATCGTGGCGGAGCAGGTGTTCAGCGTGCCGGGAATCGGAAGACTTCTGATCAGCTCGATCTCCAACCGCGATTATCCGGTTGTGCAGGCGATCGTGCTGTATATCACATCGGTGGTCGTACTTATCAATTTTGCGGTTGATATGATTTATCAGGTTTTGGATCCGAGAGTCCGGACGGCGGAAGAATAGAGGGAAGACGAATGAAACGAAAGAATTATAATCTGATGATAGGGGGCGCGATCACGCTGTTCTTTCTGGCAGTTGCCCTGATCGGACAGTTCTGGACGCCGTATGGGACGACGACGATGGACTCCATGGCAGTCAATCTGGCGCCGTGTGCAGCACACCCGCTGGGAACGGATAACTTCGGGCGCGATATTTTGAGCCGTGTGATGGCGGGAAGCGGCAGCACCTTTTTTGTGGCAGTCTGCACGGTTCTGATCGGGTGTGTGTTTGGCACGATCGTCGGTGCGCTGACCGGCTATTTCGGCGGCTTTTTCGATAACCTGATCATGCGTTTCAATGATATCCTTTTATCGTTTCCGAGCATTCTTCTGGCGCTTATCTTCATCAGCCTGACGAAGCCGGGAAGCTACAACATCATTCTGGCGCTGGGAATCCTTTTTATCCCGAGTTTTGCCCGGATCGTCCGCAGTGAGGTGATCCGGTGCCGGGAACTGGATTTTGTCAAGAGTGCGCGGATCCTTGGCGCAGGGCATATCCGGATTATTTTCGCCCATATTCTGCCGAATGCGGCGGTCAGCCTTTTGACGGCGGCAGCGATCGGATTTAACAATGCGGTGCTGGCGGAGGCGAGTATGAGTTATCTGGGACTGGGAATCCAGCCGCCGGAGCCGAGTCTCGGGAGAATGCTTTACGAAGCGCAGTCGTACCTGTTCAATGCGCCGTGGTACGCGATCGGACCGGGCGTGACGATCATCCTGATTATTCTGGGATTCAGCATGGTGAGCGAGGGGCTGCGCTCGATGCAGCAGTAAGGAGGCGAAAAGATGGAACCATTGGTTGAGATAAAAAATCTGTCGATCCGTTTTCCAGAAGGAAATTCGACCTTTGAGGCAGTCAAGGGCATCAGCTTTTCGATCGGAAAAGGCGAGATCGTCGGAGTAGTCGGCGAGTCAGGGTCAGGAAAATCCATGAGTGCGCTTGCTCTGATGGGGCTGCTTCCGAAGGACGCCGAGATTGCCTCCGGATCGCTCTGTTTTCAGGGAGAAGATCTGGTGACCATGAAACCGGAAAAGCGGAGACAGCTATGCGGCAGCAAAATGGCGATGGTCTTTCAGGAGCCGATGACCTCCTTAAATCCGGTATTGAAAATCGAACGGCAGGTCGGGGAAAGCCTGCGGATCCATACGAAACTCGGAAATGCGGAGATCCATGAACGGGTGGTGCAGGCACTCTCAGAAGTTGGTCTGCCGGACCCGGAGGGGCTGTGCGGTAAATACCCGCATGAACTTTCCGGCGGCATGCGCCAGCGTGTGATGATCGCGCAGGCGATGATCAATTCTCCGAGTCTTCTGATTGCGGATGAGCCGACGACAGCGTTAGACTGTGTCGTTCAGGCACAGATCCTGGAGCTTCTGCGGAATATCCACCGGACCAAGGGAACGTCGATTCTCTTTATTTCCCATGATCTGAATGTTGTGCGTGCGCTCTGCAGCCGTGTGATCGTGGTTTATAAGGGAGAGATCGTGGAAGAAGGGCAGACGGAAGACGTCCTTCTGCATCCGAAGCATGAATATACGCGCCATCTGGTGGCGTCGATTCCGGAGGGAGAAAAAGGGGAAAGCTCCGGCGGGGAGATCCTGCGCCTGACGGATTTGAACGTATTTTACGATGTGCGTGGCGGTCTGTTCCGCAAAAAAGGAAAAAAACACGTAATTCACGATCTGAACCTGTCGGCAAGAGAGGGAGAGATTGTGGGGATCGTGGGCGAGAGCGGCTGCGGCAAATCGACGCTCAGCAAGACGATCCTGGGACTTCACGACAATTATACGGGTGAGGTGAAAGTGCGTGACGGCGTCCGTCCGCAGATGGTATTTCAGGATCCGGCGGGATCGCTCAACCCGGCGCGGACGATCGGATGGATTCTGGAAGAACCGCTGCGCCTGCGCGGCATCAGGGACCGCACAGAGCGCAGGCAGCTTGTGAAGGAAATGCTTGAAAATGTCGGACTGGACGAGTCCTTTGCGGCGCGCCATCCGAGAGAGCTTTCTGGCGGTCAGAAACAGCGCATCAGCATCGGCGTGGCACTTCTCATGGATCCGCGCCTGGTGATCGCGGATGAGCCTGTTTCGGCGCTTGATGTGACGGTCCAGTCCCAGATTTTGAACCTGCTTTTGAAGCTGCACGCCGAAAAGCAGATGACCATCCTCTTTATTTCCCACGATCTGAACGTCGTGCGCGGGCTCTGCAGCCGTGTCATGGTCATTTACAAGGGTGTGATTGTGGAAGAAGGTCTGGCAGAAGAGATCTATGAGCATCCGGCGCACCCGTACACGAAACTTCTGCTGGAAGCGGCGATCGGCGGGGATGCAATGGAACTGGATGCGGAGGCAGGAAAGCAGAGTGCGGAGCCGGAGAGAGACAGCCGGATGGAAAAACCTGAGCGGGGACAGACGAAAGAGAACCTTTTGGAAAATCAGGAAAAAGAGCGGTCCGTCCAGAATGCACCAGAGAAGATAGCGGGCAGTGGGGAGAAGTGTATCTTTTATGAGCGATGTCCGAAGAGAAGAGAGGCGTGTGCCCATGTGCCGCTGTTACCGGAGGCAGTACAACTTTCAAGGACACACTGGGCGCGGTGTATTCAGATAGAAGCATAATCTGATAAGCTGAAATAGAGAAAAACGAAATAGCAGCCGAAAAAAGACAGACGGTTCAGCCTATGCCAGGGAAAGCGGCATGGCTCGAATCGTCTGTCAATGTTTTTTCCTGCGGTGGGAAATCAAAGTGCGCGGCTGCTCACTGGAAGAATCCTGCTGCCCCTGCTGTGCCTCACCGGAAAGCTGCAGCGGCTCCCGGCGGTGCCGGAGTGAATGGTAAAAAAGCCAGATCAGATCCACCAGGGCGATCAGAAACGCACATCCAGCTAATAGATGAAATACCTCATGCGTCAGGGCGGGATACGGCAGAGCGGATATGATATAAGGAGAAGTCATATTCCGCAGGGAGCTCACCGTCCAGGAGAGACTGTCCGCCATCGTCTGGAGAAGCGATTCATAGGTATCCTCGTTCAGGCGGATCAAACGCCCGTTTAATGAAAGTGCTTTGCGTTCGGGCGGATCTGGATAGCCGGAAGACGGATCGAGCAGATAGAAATGGCAGGTTCCATTTTCCAGAGAGTAGTAATAATATCCGGTCTCTTTCTTTCCATCGTAGGCAGCGCACCCTGTATAATATAAGGAAGGAGCGTTCACCGAGACATAGGGCTGAGCCGGGTTATAAAAATTTTCAAACTTGCACTGGCTGTTTATCGGCCGCGGGGAGTGTGAATGTTCTCCGGCATTCTGCCACAGGAGCAGGATGGACGCGATCAGCACCAGCGCCGGAAGCCACATCTGCCGGCGGTAAAAACGGCGGCTTTTGATGGGGGAATGTTTTTGTTTTTCAGTCAAATTTTTCATACGCTCTAGTATAGTCAGTTCTGCGTGGAACGTCAAGAGTTAGTGTATACGACAAAATCCTGCTGCTACCACGTTTTCTTACGGCACTTTCAGTTCCAAAAGTGCCTACCTGTGAACAATTACTCCATTCCTGGTCATCTGTGCGTGCTTTTTCAATTATTCTTGCAAACAGGGCGAAAAATTGCTATGATGGGAGTGCTGGCATCGGAAGGAGATTGTGCAGTAGGGGAAAGCTTTCGGTGCATGGCAGTCATTTTTGCATCGGCAATATAGAAGGAGAGGCTAAATGGACGCTTACACGAGTTTTGCGGAAGTATATGATATGTTTATGGATAATATTCCCTATGAGGACTGGTGCGGGTACCTGACTTCTCTTTTAAAGGAATATGGGATCAACGATGGTCTGGTGCTGGATCTGGGATGCGGAACCGGCACGCTGACGGAGCTTCTGGCAAAGGAAGGCTATGATATGATCGGCGTGGATGTCTCGGAGGATATGCTGCAGGAAGCAATCGAAAAACGGGCAGAATCCGGGCTGCCAATTTTGTATTTATTGCAGGATATGCGCGAATTTGAATTGTACGGGACGGTCCGGGCGGTTGTGAGTATCTGCGATTCGCTGAATTATATTCTGGATTATGACGATCTGGCGCACGTATTTTCGCTGGTCAACAATTATCTGGATCCGAAGGGAATGTTCATTTTCGACCTGAACACGGAGGCAAAGTTTCAGGCAATGGGAAGTGAGACGATCGCGGAGGTGCGCGACGAGGGGAGCTTCATCTGGGAAAATGAGTATGATGAAGAGGAGAAAATTAACTCCTACGATCTGACGCTCTTTATCCGTGAGGAGGATGACTTATACCGCCGCTATCAGGAGACGCATTTTGAGCGCGCGTGGTCGTTGGACGAGATAAAAAAGGCGCTCACAGAGGCGGGCATGGAATTTGTGGCGGCGTATGACGCATTTACGAAGAACGCGCCGCGAAAAGAGAGCGACCGAATCTATGTGGTTGCGAGAGAACATGGGAAAGAGGTATAAATGATGGAAAAGATAAAAGCAGGTGAAATAACGGGACAGACCGGAGATTATATGCTCCGTGCGACGGCGGCGAATGGTCAGATCCGCGCATTTGCGGCGACTTCCCGCGATCTGGTGGAGAAAGCCAGACAGGCGCACAATACCAGCCCGGTGGCGACCGCAGCGCTGGGACGCCTGATGACGGCAGGGGTCATGATGGGATCGATGATGAAAGCGGACCGTGATCTTTTAACCATCCGGATCGAGGGCGATGGTCCGATCGGCGGTCTGACGGTGACAGCTGATAAGAACGGCAATGTCAAGGGCTACGCGTTCCACCCGGAGGTAATGCTGCCGCCGAATGCGAAGGGCAAGCTGGATGTGGGCGGTGCGCTGGGAGTCGGCGTCTTAAGCGTAATCCAGGATATCGGTTTGAAAGAGCCGTATGTGGGACAGACGATCCTGGTAACGGGTGAGATTGCGGAAGATCTGACTTATTACTATGCGACCTCCGAGCAGACTCCGTCCTCCGTGGCACTGGGTGTTCTGATGAATAAAGAAAATACGGTGCGCCAGGCAGGCGGATTTATCATCCAGCTTCTTCCGGGAGCAGAGGAGGCGACGATCGCGGCACTTGAAAAGACGATCGGTGAGCTGGAGCCGGTGACGACGATGTTAAATAAGGGAATGACCCCGGAGAACATTCTGGAGCTGATTTTAGGACAATTTGGTCTGGAGATTCTGGATAAGATGCCGATTCAGTTTACCTGCAACTGCACCAAGAGCCGTGTGGAAAAGGCGCTGATCAGCATCGGCGGCAAGGAGCTGCAGGAGATGATCGACGAGGGCAAGAGCATCGAAGTCAACTGCCAGTTCTGCAACAAGCACTATGAATTTAGTGTAGATGAGCTGAAAAAACTGTACGAGAAAGCTAAGAAGTAAAAAGAAATGAGATAATAGATATGGCTGCTGTGCGGAAAAAGGATATTTGGATATGTTCCGCATGGCAGGACAGAAAAAAAGGTAATTGTTCACACATGTGTGAGCAGTAACGAAAAAAGGGATACTGCCGAAGCGGTATCCCTTTTTATAATCACTTTACTTAGATCAATATAACGTATTCGCAAAATATATATCAAACATATTTGGAAAACAGGTACACTGGAAAGTTGATGATTAAAGCTTGGTTACGTTAGTAGCCTGCGGTCCCTTAGCACCGTTAACAACTTCGAACTCTACCTGAGCGCCTTCCTCAAGAGACTTGAAGCCTTCCATGTTCAGTCCGGAGTAGTGAACGAATACATCGTTGCCCTGCTCGTCGCAGATAAATCCGTAACCTTTCTGGTTGTTGAACCACTTTACAGTACCTCTGTTCATATGATACCTCCAAAAAAATATAAAAAATAGTGATGGCCGCATGGATTTACGACCTGTTCCAAGAATAGCATAGTTTCATATTGATGTCAAACGTTTTCGCATAAAATTTCTGGAAATTCAGACATTTAAAAATAGTTAAATTTTTGTGGAAAATAAGGGCATTTGTTACTGTACACACATGTGTGCCCAGTAACGGGTATTTTCCAGAAAGCCGCGAAAGAAAGTGGGGTTGTCAAACCAGAATACGGGGGGTAAAATAGGAAGAAAGAAAAGGGGAAAGAGGTAGGAAAATGAATTATATTTACAATGCGTATCATCATTTTTTGACGATCACGAAACATAAATGCGAGGTCATGAAAAACTGCTTTGCGGTAGGGCTGTACCGTCAGGGACTTCTGCACGACCTCTCCAAGTATTCCTGGGAGGAATTTGCGACCGGCGTTAAATATTATCAGGGAAACCGCAGTCCAAATGCGGCGGAAAAAGAAGAAAAGGGCTATTCGGCGGCATGGCTGCACCACAAGGGACGCAACAAACATCATTTCGAATACTGGATCGATTTTGCACCGGACAAGTCCTGGGGGCTTGTCGGCAATAAAATGCCCCTTCGCTACCTGATCGAGATGGTAATGGACCGGATTGCCGCGTCGAAGGTTTATAAGGGAAAAGATTACACGGATGCGTGTGCGTGGGAATACTTTGAAAGAGGCAGAGATTTTGTCGTGATGCACCCGAGGACGAAGTACCAGCTGGAATATCTCCTCACAATGCTGAAAGAGCAGGGCGAGGAGAGAACCTTTGCGTTCATCCGGGCGCTGCTTGCACGGGAGAGGGCGAAAGAACAGGCAGTCCGGAGAAAACGGATGGGACACGTGATCCGGGAGATAAGAGAGCGTGGACGGGTGCTGTAATTTATAAGGACAATTCTCTCAGATAATTATGTAAGTACAGCACTGCCGTCTCTGGATCTGTGAAAAGCTGTTCTGAATACGGCACAAACAGCTGCTTACTCTTATAGTCTGCTTTCAGGCATTCATGCCACATCGGAGTGCCATCTGCAAGAAGCGGCTGCGGCACAAACAGCCCGGCTGCGCGGGTGTAGCACGTTTTGGCGGTTGCCTTCTTGCGGGCGGAGCGCTCCACATACTGACCGACACTTTTGTGGATGGCGCAGTCCTCGTAGATCATATAGTAATAATTCTCATAATCGCTGTAAAATCGTTTCAGTTCCCCGGAATATAATGGAAGGTCGAGCGTCAGGCGGTTTCCTTCCGCCGACAGCTCCAGCTCACCGATGGAAAACTGGAATCCGCTTGTCAGAGAGACGGGGCTTTCATAGTGAAGCAGCAGGTGCTTTTCTGCGTTTCCGTCCGCATATGGGATATCACGGCTTTCTGAACCTTTGAAAGAAAAATCGCCGGTCAGAAAGTCCGGGTAGGCGAGAATCGGCAGAATCTGCGGCATTCCCTTTAAGTCATCCTCGTTATGGAGAATCAGAAGGTGTTTCAGCAGTTCAGAGTGCGTCTGTAAATATTCACCGTAAACCTCGATGAGCTGACCGCCGTTGTACTTATCTTCGCGGGCAATGCCGAGAAACCGCTCGATGCTTTTCTGTTTCAGATTTTCAAGTCCCAGCAATTTCTTTAATGGGCGTATTTTCTTATAAATATCAAAACTTTCAACTGCTTCAAAATTCCAGTCCTTTTTATAAAAAACACAGCGTTTCGTCAGAAATGGAATGTCAAACCCGTCTCCGTTGAAATGGACGAGGATGCGCTTTGTCCGGAGAAGTGCAAAAAAAGCGTCGAGAACCTCTTCCTCCGCATCCCTCGTCTCGGCAAAATACTGGGTCAGAATCCAGGTGTTTCCGTCGTGCCAGACGCAGCCGATCAGATAGACCGAGGCGTAGTCGCCGGAAAGGCCGGTTGTCTCGATATCGAAAAAGAGCAGATCGGAGATAGCTCCTAACCGTTTGGGCGGATAAGAGGAAGTAAAGGTCAGCGGATTTTGAATGGTGATCATTTGGCAGTATCCTCCTGTGTCGGTTTATAATGTCCGCCCCAGATCCGCATTGCGTCGGGGATTGGTTTCAGACTGTAACCTATGGCGTTATTATAAATTCATCGGAAGTGAAAAGCAACCGTTTAAAATGATAAAACAATAACACACCCGGTATCGTGAAATATCCGTTCTGGCAGTTGAGTAAAAAGAAAAACAATTTGTAAACCTTCAGTGGTACAAGTTTGGCAATCTTTTGAAATTCCGATATACTAGAAAATGTTGGAAGTGACAGCGGGAAATGTGGTTGTACCAATATGGCAATTCGGGAATTTTTGGCGGAAAGACTGGCAGATTATGAGATCCCGCGCAAATTTGCCTTGCTAAAGGAGTTTTCAAAGACTGAAAGCGGAAAGATTCGTAAAAAAGAACTGTGAAAATTGCTTTTTCTTGTCGAAAAAAGAAAATGATTTATTGTGCAAAATGACAAAAGCGACGTTGACAAAAATGGAAAAGAGTGGTATATTTACATACAGCAATCAAACTATTTAATGTAACGGTTGTGAACGTGACCGGAGAGCTGCTTTCTGTGGGGGAAAAGCGGCTCTCTTTTTATATATGTTTGACTTTTTGTATAGTGACAGCTACAATAAATTCGTAACTGTTCAGTACCTTCACAGTCACGCGCAAAAATCCATTTAAAATTGCCTACGGCAATGGGATTTTTGACTGCTGGTCCATGTTTTCGTACGGTCAGCGCAGTAAATGCGCAGACCTATTGAACAGTTGCTATGTTTTTAAAAATCATTTATAAGGGAGACAAACCATATGATAAGAGATGGCTTTATCCGGGTTGCCGCGTCAACACCGGAAGTGAAGGTGGCAGATGTAGAGTACAACCGGGAACAGGTTTGTGAACAGATAGAGGAGGGGCGCAAAAAGGGCGCTTCGATTATGGTATTTCCAGAGCTGGTGCTGACGGGATATACGTGCGGTGAGCTGTTTATCCAGAAATCGCTGCTGGCGAAGGCAAAGGAAGAGCTTAGGAAGCTGATCGCCTTTACAGCTGGCGATTCAATGCTTGTATTTGTAGGACTTCCGTGGGAATACAACAATAAATTGTACAATGTGGCAGCGGCGATCCAGGATGGAAAGCTGCTCGGTCTGGTTCCGAAGAGATGGATTCCAAACTATTCTGAATTTTATGAGGGACGTTATTTCAACTCAGGCTGGGAAAAGACAATCGACGTTTCCTGGGACGGTTATCAGGTGCCAATGGGAATGAAGCTTTTATTTTCCTGTGACAATGTGGAAAATCTCGTCGTGGGGGCGGAGATCTGCGAGGACGTCTGGGTTTTAAATCCACCGAGTATTGCACACGCGTCGGCGGGGGCAACGGTGATCGTCAACTGTTCTGCCAGCGATGAGGTGACAGGCAAGAGCGAGTACCGCAGAAGTCTGATCAGCGGTCAGTCGGCGCGGCTGCTCTGTGCGTATATTTACGCCAATGCGGGCGAGGGAGAGTCTTCCCAGGATCTCGTTTTTGGCGGCCAGAATATTATCGCTGAGAATGGCAATATCCTGTCGGAGTCAGCGCGATTTGAGAATCAGACGATCTACGCAGATATCGATTTGGAACGTCTGGAATGTGAGCGCCGCCGGATGACGACCTATCAGACAGAAGGCCGTGAGGATTACCGGTTTGTAAGCTTTACGCTGGATCGGAAACCGCTTGCGCTGGAGCGCGCGATCGATCCGACCCCGTTTGTCCCACACGATGCGGGCAGCCGGAACCGCCGCTGCGAGGAGATCCTTTCGATCCAGGCGATGGGATTGAAAAAACGTCTCAAACATACCGGATGCCGCCATGCTGTCGTTGGTATTTCAGGCGGTCTGGATTCAACGCTGGCACTTTTAGTAACCGTGCGCGCCTTTGATCTGCTGGGGATTCCGCGTGAAAATATCCTGTCTGTGACGATGCCGTGCTTTGGTACGACTGACCGGACGTACCAGAATGCCTGCCAGCTCACGAAAAAGCTGGGTGCAACCTTGAAAGAAGTCGATATCCGAGAGGCAGTTACTATCCATTTCCGTGACATTGAGCAGGATCCGTCGGTTCATGATGTAACGTATGAAAATTCACAGGCACGCCAGAGGACGCTGGTTCTGATGAACCTTGCCAATAAGATCGGCGGTCTTGTCATCGGTACCGGCGATATGTCGGAGCTGGCGCTTGGATGGGCGACCTACAATGGCGATCATATGTCGATGTACGGTGTCAACTGCTCGGTTCCGAAGATGCTGGTGCGCCATCTGGTGCGCTATTATGCAGATACCTGTGGCGAGAAAGAGCTTTCTGATATTCTGCTGGATGTACTGGATACGCCGGTCAGCCCGGAGCTTCTGCCGCCGGAGGAGGATGGAAAGATCGCGCAGAAAACGGAGGATTTGGTTGGCCCTTATGAGCTGCATGATTTCTATCTCTACTATATATTAAGATTCGGCTACCGTCCGGGCAAGATTTACCGCCTGGCGCGTCAGGCATTTGACGGTGCTTATGATAAGGAAACGATCCTTAAATGGCTGAAGGTGTTCTACCGCCGTTTCTTCAACCAGCAGTTTAAGCGTTCCTGCCTGCCGGATGGTCCGAAGGTAGGTTCTGCTGCAGTATCGCCGCGCGGCGACCTGCGTATGCCGAGCGATGCGTGCAGCCGCCTGTGGCTGGAGGAGCTGGAAACACTGGATGAGGATTGCGTTTACGGAGTGCCGGAGACGAAAGCGGCAGGAGGCAGCCTGTGATCGCGAGCACGGGCAACGCCCGTGTCAGAGCGGTGACGGCGCTTGCAAAGAAAGCAAAAGCAAGACGGGAACAGGGCGTCTTTTTGGTGGAAGGTCCGAAGATGTTCGGGGAACTGCCGGTGGAGAGACGCCGCGAAGTCTATGTGTCGGAAAATTTTCTGCGCCAGCAGGGGGAAAGAGCAGAAAAACTGCTGGCTGGCTGCCGGTATGAGACGGTGACGGATGAGGTCATGCGCCATATGTCGGACACCCAGACACCGCAGGGTATCCTGGCGGTAGCGGAACAGTTTTCTTATCAGATCTCAGATGTGCTGAAAAATAGTCCGGACGGAAAGGCACCGGAGCTTGTGATTCTGGAGACGCTGCAGGATCCGGGTAATCTGGGAACAATCCTGCGCGCCGGAGAGGGGGCGGGTGTGACAGGCATCATTCTTGACCGTGGTTCAGCTGATATTTACAGCCCGAAGGTCATCCGTTCCACGATGGGCTCGATCTACCGGGTGCCGTTTATCTACACGGACGACCTGCATCAGACGATCGGGGAAGTAAAAAAGCAGGGAATCCGCCTCTATGCGGCGCATTTAAAGGGGAAACATAACTACGAAGAAGAAAATTATACAGGTCCGTCCGGCTTTCTGATCGGAAATGAGGCAAATGGTCTGACCGAGGAGACGGCGGCGCTTGCTGACGCGTGGGTGAGGATTCCGATGGCTGGAAAGGTTGAATCCCTCAATGCAGCGGTGGCGGCTTCGGTGCTGCTGTTTGAGACGGCACGGCAGAGACGGCAGTAAATTGCATTTTTTGAAACAATGTTTTAAGCCGGATAGTTTGTGCAAATAGAGAGTTGTGAAGAAATAAATTGAACTGCAGATCGATATGTTCCATTAAGAAGTTTGTAATAAAACCGTAAGTTCAAAAACAGAGCTGATTGGTTGATAAATGTCAGAAAATATCGTATACTAGTTTTAAGATATCAGGGTCAAAAGACCTATATGGAAGGAGGGGATGACATGGCAGTATGGTGTGTCTGGCTGGCGGTGTTTGTAGTGTGTATCGGGCTGGAAGCAGCGTCGATGGCGCTGACTTCGATCTGGTTTGCTGGAGGCGCTCTGATTGCGTGTGTCCTGTCGATCGCGGGAGTGAATCTTTACATCCAGATGGCGGTGTTTGTCGTTGTTTCATTCCTTCTTTTGTATTCAACAAGACCATTGGCACTCCGGTATATCAATCAGAAGACGGTGCGGACCAATGTGGACGCGCTGGTGGGTAAAAAAGCGCGGGTAACCGCAGAGATTGATAACGACGAGGCGAGAGGGACGGCGATGGTGTCCGGCCAGGAATGGACGGCACGCTCGGCGGATGGAAGCCGGATTCCGAGGGATACGATGGTACAGATTCAGGCGGTCAGCGGCGTCAAGCTGATTGTCAGCAAATGTAAGGAGGAGTAGGAAATATGGGAGCAGTTATCAGTTTTCTTGTCATTGCGATTGTGGTACTTCTGATTTTGTCATCCTGTATCCGGATCGTGCCGCAGGCACAGGCATTAGTCGTAGAGCGTCTGGGTGCTTATCTGGAGACATGGTCGGTTGGCGTGCATTTCAAGGTGCCGTTCATTGACCGCGTGGCAAAAAGAGTCATTTTAAAAGAGCAGGTTGTAGATTTTGCACCGCAGCCGGTTATCACGAAAGATAACGTTACGATGAAGATTGATACGGTTGTATTTTTCCAGATCACGGATCCGAAGCTGTTTGCTTATGGTGTTGAGAACCCGATCATGGCGATCGAGAACCTGACGGCGACCACCCTTCGAAACATCATCGGTGATCTCGAACTTGACCAGACCTTAACCTCCCGTGAGACGATCAACACGAAGATGCGCGCTGCACTCGATGTGGCGACAGACCCGTGGGGAATCAAGGTAAACCGTGTTGAGTTGAAAAATATCATTCCTCCGGCAGCCATTCAGGATGCGATGGAGAAACAGATGAAGGCAGAGCGTGAGCGCCGTGAGTCCATTCTCCGTGCCGAAGGCGAGAAGAAATCGACGATCCTGGTAGCCGAAGGTAAGAAAGAGTCCGCGATTCTGGAAGCAGAAGCAGAGAAAGAAGCGGCGATCCTGCGTGCAGAAGCACAGAAGGAAAAGATGATCCGCGAGGCAGAAGGTGAGGCGGAAGCGATCCTCAAAGTTCAGAAAGCGGAAGCAGACGGACTTCGCTTCATCAAGGAAGCAGGCGCGGACAATGCAGTGCTGCAGCTCAAGAGCCTGGAGGCATTTGCCAAAGCAGCGGACGGCAAGGCGACGAAGATCATCATCCCGTCCGAGATCCAGGGCATTGCCGGTCTGGTAAAGGGTCTGACGGAAGTTGGCACGGATGTTCAAAAGGCAGAGTAGCCGGGAGTGAGCGGCTCTAAGTTGTAAAAAAAGGTATAAGAAAAGGCTGATGGTTATGTAAAGCAGGAACCGCAGCCTTTTTCGATTTCTTTTTTGACAAGCCTGCGGACATTCGGTATAATATCCCATAGTGATATGTATACCCATATATGTTGATGAAAGGGTATATGCAAGAAGCTATGTGCTATATGAAGAATGAGGCTGTTGTTTGTGAATATAAGTAAGGAGTGGATGCGTTGAACCTGCAGGAAAAAAGAAAGAAAAGCGCGAATATCGCGTTTGCCCTGGATATGCTTCATATCGTAGTGGGTATATTGATCGTGATATTTGCGGTTCTTGCGTTTCTGAACCCGGATGAAAACCGGATTTTGTTTCCGGTAATCTTTCTTCTGGCGGCGGTACTGAATTTTGCCAATGGCTATGACCGCTATCGCCGGGGAAGGGGAAGAAAGCATCTGCGGACCGGCGGAATGATCCTGATGGCAGTGGGAGCAGGATTGTTCCTTTTATGTATTGTCAGTACACTTACAATATGGTGGGGGTAATAAAAGTGAAAACAGAAGTTTTGCGAATGTTAAAAGAAACGGATGATTACCTGTCCGGACAGGAGATCTGTGAGCGTTTAAATGTATCACGGACGGCAGTCTGGAAAGTTATCAAACAGTTGGAGGCAGAAGGATATGAGATAGAGGCGGTCCGGAACCGCGGTTATCGGCTGCGTTTCCTGGGCGATGTTCTCAGCCAGGCAGAGCTGGAGAGCAGCATCGACAGCGAGTGGGCTGGAAAAAATATTTTATATTTTGACGAGACGGATTCAACCAATACCGAGATCAAGAAAGCGGCGGAGAAAGATGCCCCGCACGGTACGCTGGCAGTCGCGGATTATCAGTCGATGGGAAAGGGACGCCGCGGAAGAAGCTGGGCGGCGCCGCATGGCGTCGGCATCTGGATGAGCCTGCTTCTGCGCCCGGAGCTTCCTCCGACCTGCGCGTCGATGCTGACGCTGGTGGCGGCTCTGGCAGTTGCCGACGGGATTCGGGAGGTTTGTGATCTGGAGGCAAAGATCAAGTGGCCGAACGATATCGTCGTCAATGGAAAGAAGGTCTGTGGTATCCTGACCGAGATGAGCACGGAATTAGAGTGTATTAATTATATCGTGACTGGTATTGGTATCAACGTGGCAAATCACGAGTTCCCAGAGGAGATTCGGGATGTGGCAACGTCTCTGTATCTGGAGACAGGAAAAGAAGTGCGCCGCAGCCAGCTTATCGCCGCGATCATGCGTGCGTATGAGGGATATTATGATAAATTCATGGAAAACCAGAACATGAAATCCCTGATGGACGTTTATAACAGCCGTCTGGCAAACTGCGGTACACAGGTGCGCGTCCTGTCTCCGGGCAATGAGTATACGGGCATGGCGCTCGGAATTGACGAGATGGGCGAACTGCTGGTCCGCACAGAAGACGGAAAGGTGTGCAAGGTGATCTCAGGAGAGGTATCTGTCCGGGGCATTTACGGATATGTATAAAGATTTTTATGCGTCGTTGAAGCCTTTAGAGGGGGAAATACCTTATGCGGAAGAAGAGAGGCTGGCGGCATCCGGCGCTCCATTGCTCTCCTGGTACCGGAAAAACCGGCGGCTCCTTCCGTGGCGGGAGAATCCGGAACCGTATTCGGTCTGGATTTCGGAGATCATGCTGCAGCAGACACGGGTAGAGGCGGTCAAACCGTACTTTGCCCGTTTTATGGAAGCACTCCCGGACATTACCTCGCTCGCGCAGGTGGACGAAGAGCGGCTTTTGAAGCTGTGGGAGGGACTTGGGTATTATTCCAGAGCCCGGAACCTAAAAAAGGCAGCGGTCTGCCTGATGGAAGACTACGGCGGTCAGATGCCGGCGTCGCGGGATGAGATATTGAAACTTCCGGGCATCGGAAGTTATACAGCCGGGGCAGTTGCGTCGATCGCGTATGATCTGCCGGCTCCGGCGCTGGATGGAAATGTGGTGCGTGTTCTGACACGCCTGTTTGCTGACCCACAGGACAGCACGAAGCCGGCGCTTCGAAAGAAATATGAGCGGCGCCTGGAGGCGGAACTTGTGCGCCGGACGGAGGAAAGAGATTCCTATTTGTCAGCCGGTGATGATGCCGGTGAGGTTTCCACGGCATTACGGTCAGAAGAGCTATTTCATCCAGGTGAATATAATCAGGCATGGATTGAGCTGGGTGCGCTTGTCTGCATCCCGGGCGGACGTCCGCTCTGTGAGAAGTGCCCGCTGGAATCCCTTTGTCTGGCGCATCGGCGGGGAGAGGAGGAGCAATATCCGGTCAAGCCGCCGAAAAAGCCGCGCCGGATCGAGGAAAAAACGGTCTGCCTGATTGAGTGGGAGGATACGGTGGCGATCCGCAAGCGCAGCAGCAAGGGATTGCTGGCGTCCCTCTACGAATATGTCAATCTGGACGGAAAAAAGAGTGCGGCGGAGGCAGCGAAAGAACTGGGGATCGCGGAGGCGGATATCAAGGAAACCGAGGATCTGCCGGATGCAGTCCACATTTTTTCCCATGTTGAATGGCATATGTGCGGACGCAGAATCCGCCTGAAACGGGCATCCGGCTATCAGGATAAAACAGTTTTGATGGTGCGCCGGGCGGAGCTGCAGGATCGCTATCCGATCCCCAATGCATTTCGCGTGTATACAAATATATTAATATGAAATACTGTTAGTGTGGGGGAGCAGGAAAAATGGCGATTATGAAAAAAATGCTTTTTATCATCAATCCGAGATCTGGCAAAGAACAGATTCGAAGTCGTCTTCTTGAAATTTTAGATAGTTTTGTAAAGGCGGGCTATGGACCGTCTGTTTATATTACGCAGGGCCCGAAGGATGCGGAGTATCAGGCGGCGCGTGCGAAAACGAAGGAACTGGTCGTGTGCAGCGGCGGGGACGGTACGCTTAACGAGGTGGTATCGGGGCTGATGACGATCACCCCGGAAAAGCGTCCGGAGTTAGGGTATATCCCGTCGGGTTCCACGAATGATTTCGCATCCAGTCTGGGACTTCCGAAAAATATGCGGAAAGCGGCGCAGACAGCTGCACTGGGAAAACCATTTCTGGTGGATGTCGGTGTATTCGGCAAAAACCGGTATTTCGTCTATGTGGCGGCGTTCGGAGCATTTACGGAGGTATCCTATTCGACCCCGCAGGAGACGAAAAATATTTTGGGGCATCAGGCATATATGCTGGAAGCCATCAAACGCCTGACAGGGCTTAAATCCTACCGGATGCGCCTTGCGTGGGAACATCTGGGGGAGCAGAGAGAATTGGAAGAGGAATTTATTCTGGGAATGGTGACCAATACGACCTCGATCGGAGGTTTTAAAGGACTGGTTGGTATGGACGTGGCGCTGGATGACGGGGAGTTTGAGGTGCTTCTGGTCCGGAAACCGCGCACGCCGCTTGACATTGCAAGTATTGCTGCTTATTTGATTCAGAGAGAGGGCGAAAATGAATGCGTATTCAAGTTCCGCACCTCGAAACTGATGGTACAGTCGGAGGAGCTGGTGGACTGGTCGCTGGACGGTGAGTTTGGCGGAAGCCAGACAGAGGTCGTGATTGAAAATAAACCAAGAGAGATTGCGATCAGGGTGCCTGAAGTTACGGTTCGCGGGTAGGCACTTTTGGAACCGAAAGTGCCGTAAGAAAACGTGGTGGCAGCAGAAATTTGCCGTATTTAAATGCGAAGCCACGGCAAATTGCGTTGCTGGGCATGTATGCGTGAACAGTAACTGCCTAAATAGAAATAGATCGAAAAATTTCGAAAATTGTTGAAAAATAGAATTTAATCGTATATAATGTACTTTCGGGATATTGCAGGGAAAGGTGCAGGGAAATAAAAGCACACAAACAATCGAGGGACAATATCACGTTAGATATAAAGAAACTTCTAAGCGAAATAAATCGAAAGGACGTTAATTCGTGGAGAAAGAAAATTTTTTAGGTAAGTTAAGGAAACTGGTAGAGTTAGCAAAGTCTAAGCAGAACGCGCTGGACGTGACAGAGATCAATAACTTTTTTATGGGCGATAATCTGCAGACAGAGCAGATGGAGCAGATTTACAATTATCTGGAGCAGAATAATATTGATGTCATTCCGGAGGTGATCGATGATTCGATCCTCAAGGAAAATGATTCGATGCTCGATGATGATGTGGATGATGAATTCCTCAAGAACGAGGAAGAGGATATCGATCTGGATGCGATCGATCTGTTAGAGGGAATCGGCACGGAAGATCCGGTCCGCATGTACCTGAAAGAGATCGGTACCGTTCCGCTTCTGAGCGCGGAGGAGGAGATCCGCCTTGCAAAGCGCAAAGCAGAGGGTGATGTGAATGCAAAAGAGCGCCTGATTGAGGCAAACCTGCGCCTGGTTGTCAGCATTGCAAAGCGCTATACAGGACGCGGCATGAGCTTTCTGGATCTGGTTCAGGAAGGCAATCTGGGTCTTATTAAGGGCGTTGAGAAGTTTGATTATACAAAGGGTTATAAATTAAGTACATATGCGACCTGGTGGATTCGTCAGTCTGTTACAAGGGCTCTGGCGGATCAGGCGAGAACTATCCGTGTCCCGGTGCATATGGTAGAGACGATCAACAAGATGTCCAAGATGCAGCGTAAGCTGACGCTGGAACTGGGCTATGAGCCGTCGGTGGCAGAGCTGTCCGAGGCGCTTGGCATGTCCGAGGATAAGGTCATGGAGATCATGCAGATCGCACGTGAGCCAGCTTCTCTGGAAACCCCGATCGGTGAGGAAGACGATTCCAATCTGGGTGATTTCGTAGCGGACGGCAACGTGGTAACGCCGGAAGGGAATGTAGAATCTGTTATGCTGCGTGAGCATATCGATGCATTGCTTGGAGACCTGAAGGAGAGAGAGCGTCAGGTTATTATTCTCCGGTTTGGCCTGGAGGACGGACATCCGAGAACCCTGGAAGAGGTTGGAAAAGCATTCAACGTAACGAGAGAGCGTATCCGCCAGATCGAGGCAAAAGCACTTCGTAAATTAAGAAATCCGGTCCGGAGCAAGCGGATTCGCGATTTTCTGTAAGAGTTGTATCATTTTGGTAAAAAGGGAAATTTGTTTGGAATTTCCTGAAAGGTTTAATAAAAAGATAAAGCAGTTTGTACCCGTCCGTGGGTACAGGCTGCTTTTTCAAGTTTTGGAGAATATGAATTATTGTGCATATCTTCATATGACGTCTAAGGATGGAAATGATGTTTGTCAGGAAAGAAGCGTTTCGGATAGAAGTATCGTGTGCTGGAAGGAAAATGCACGGACAGATGGGAACTTATAGAAAGAGGAGAGAAAAATGTCGGAACCAATGAAAAATCCGCCAGCCAGAAAGACACAGACGGCGAAACGGAATTATCAGAAAGAAATGGAAAAAGTGCTGGATGCAGCAGTCCGGGACGGCAGAGTTCCGACTTTATTTCTCCACAGCTGTTGTGCGCCGTGCAGCAGCTACGTGCTGGAATATCTGTCGCAGTATTTTTCGATTACGGTGTTCTACTACAATCCGAATATTTCACCGAAAGAGGAATATGAGGCGCGCACGGAGGAGGTACAGCGGCTGATCCGGGAGCTTCCAGCGGTGCATCCGATCCGGTTTGTAGAAGGAAAATACGACCCGGAATGCTACTATGAGGCAGTCCGGGGGCATGAGAAGGATCCGGAGGGCGGCGAGCGCTGCGGTATTTGTTTTGAGATGCGCCTCCGGGAAGCGGCGAAGCTGGCAGCCGAGGGCGGCTATGACTGGTTCACGACGACCCTCACGATCAGTCCGCTCAAAAATGCCGGGCGCCTCAATACGATCGGGCAGGCGATGGGAGAAGAGTATCATGTGGCATTTCTGCCGTCGGATTTCAAGAAAAAAGAGGGATATAAGCGCTCGATCGAGCTGTCGGCGCAGTATCATCTATACCGGCAGAATTACTGCGGATGCGTGTTCTCGAAGCGGGAGCGTGAAGAGCAGATGCAGAAGGAGAGGCAGGAAACATCGTGATTTGCTGGGCGATATGTTTGGTCGAAGATGAGTTTGTATGGATGATTGCCTGTAGCTGTGAAAGTATGAATCGGCTGTGAGGGGAAAAAAGTGGTACTGTTCACAGGTAGGCACTTTTGGAACCGAAAGTGCCGTAAGAAAACGTGGTGGCAGCAGGAATTTGCCGTATTTAAATGCGAAGCCACGGCAAATTCCGTTACTGAGCACGTATGCGTGAACAGTAACAAAAAAGTTACAAGAAAAGATGGAAACAGAAAGGAAGAAACGCAATGTACCGCTTATGTATATTTGATTTGGATGGAACTCTTTTAAATACGGTTTATGCGCTGACTTATGTGACAAATTTAACATTGGATGCATTCGGACTGCGCCATGTTACACCGGAGGAAACGAAACGGATCGTGGGAAATGGATACCGGATGCAGATGAAGCGCGCGCTGGTGCTGGCGGGGGATGAGAAGCTGGTTCATTATGAAGCGTCGCTTCCGATTTATATGGAGAATTTCTCTAAATACTGCCTGAAAGACGTAGAGCCATATGACGGTATCCGGGAACTGCTGGCGTCGTTAAAAGAGATGGGTGTACATGTGGCTGTCTTTTCGAACAAGCCGCATGAGCAGGCAATTGTGAATATTGAGACATTCTTTGGGAAAGGATGTTTTGATGTGGTGCGCGGCGAGCAGGCGGGAACGCCGAAAAAACCGGCTCCAGACGGGGCGTTCGCCATCTGCCGGGAACTGGGTATAAAACAGGAAGAGTGTCTGTATCTGGGTGATACGAATACAGATATGGAAACTGGGCTGAATGCCGGAATGGACACGGTCGGCGTGCTCTGGGGCTTCCGTGACCGGGAAGAGCTGGAAGGCTGCCACCCGCAGTATATTGTGGCACATCCGTCGGAAGTAGCGGAGATTGTGAAGAAAAAGAATGAGTCACATGGAAGAATGGAGTAGTGTCTGTGTTTGTTCATAGCTGTGAAAAGAGAAACAGTTGTGAAAGAAAATGATATTTGAAATAGTAATTCGAAATGTTTATTGAAAAACATTTACTGAAATAGAAGAAGTTAAGGGTAAAAAAGAAATATGGTAAAACACAAGAATGGATTTAAATGTAAATGGATATCATGGATGCTTGCTTTTTTGCTTGCCTTTTCCTGTGTTCTTACAGCGTGTACGCCACGGCGGGAAACTGCATCGTCTGATTCATCGTCGAATCCGTTAAAAGGGGCAGATGCGTCTGGTGATACGCGCTTAAACGTTGTGACGACGCTATTTCCGTATTACGATTTCCTCCGGCAGATTGCCGGGGATTCGATCCGGCTGACGATGGTTGTTCCGGCGGGCATGGACAGCCATTCGTTCGAGCCGACGCCGGCGGACATGATCACGATCCAGAATGCAGATCTGTTAGTCTGCAACGGCGGTACGATGGAACAGTGGCTTTCGCAGGTGCTTGATTCCTTCGGGGAAGGCACCGGACCGAAGCGCGTCGTGACGATGATGGACTGCGTGGATGTAGTGCAGGAGGAGATCGTCGAGGGCATGGAAGATGGAGAGGCGCACGATCATGGACATACGCATGTTCATGCGGATGGAACAGTTCATGCGGGTGATCACGATCATGAGTCGGAAGATCATGCTCACAGTGAAGAAGAACATGAGCCAGAGGACCATGTTTACAGTGAAGAAGAACACGACACAGAAGAGCATATTCACAGCGAGGATGAGCATGATATGGAAGATGTGGCGGTTCATGATGAAGATCACGCTCAAGAGTATCTGGATGAGGACGATGGTCACGGCGTCGAGATTGAATATGACGAGCACATCTGGACATCCCCGGTCAATGCGAAAAAGCTGGTCGGCGTGCTGGCGGAGGTGCTGGCACAGGAAGATCCGGCGCACGCGGCTTCCTATGCGGAAAACTGCGCGTCCTATCAGGATAAATTGACGGAATTGGATGCAGAATTCAGAGAAGTTGTTTCCCATGCCAAGCGCCGTCTCGTCGTTTTCGGTGATAAATTTCCACTCCGGTACTTTTTCGATGAGTATGGGCTGGAATACAGGGCGGCATTTTCAGGATGCAGTACGGATACGGAGCCGAGTGCCAAGACCATCGCCTACCTGATCGATAAGGTGCGGGAGGAACAGATACCAGCCGTCTATTACCTGGAGCTTTCCAGCCCGCGCGTGGCGGAGATCATCGGGGAAGAGACGGGCGCGGAACCACTGTTGTTCCACTCCTGCCACAATGTGACGAGACACCAGTTTGATTCGGGCGTTACCTATCTGGAATTGATGGAGCAGAACGTAAAGAACTTGAAAAAGGGATTGTCATAAAAAGAATAGATGATTATGGGAAAAAGTCTTTAGCCATGGTGAATGTTTATGACAATAGAAGAGTAGAGCAGTAGTGAAAGGAATTATAGATGGGATTACTCTTAAAATGTGAGCATGTAGGTTTTGGTTATGAAAACCAGGATGCGGTGCTGGATGTGAACCTGGAGGTAAATGAGGGCGATTATATCTGCATTGTCGGGGAAAATGGTTCGGGAAAAAGTACCCTGATGAAGGGCATTCTGGGACTTTTAAAACCGACTTCGGGCAGGATTGAATATTCGGAAGAATTAAAAAAAGCCGGTATTGGTTACCTGCCGCAGCAGACCGACGCGCAGAAGGACTTTCCAGCGACTGTGTTTGAGGTGGTTATCTCCGGGTGCCTGGGAAAACGCGGCAGCCGCCCGTTTTATTCGATGAAAGAAAAGAAAGAGGCGCGGGCAAATCTGGATCGTCTGGGAATCCGCGATCTGGAAAAAAGCTGTTTCAGAGAGCTTTCCGGCGGTCAGAAACAGCGTGTTCTGATCGCGCGGGCGCTCTGTGCGACGGATAAGCTGCTGATTCTCGATGAGCCGATCACGGGACTCGATCCGTCGGCGATTCTGGACTTTTACCAGCTGATCCGGAAACTGAATCAGGAAGAAAAGGTTGCAATCCTGATGGTTTCCCATGATATGGCAAATATTGTGCATCAGGGAGGAAAAATTTTGCAGATGCGGCAGAAGCCGCTGTTCTGGGGTACGATGAAAGAATATGTGAAGAGTGAGATTGCTCATTCTTTCCTGGGACGGGAAGAGCTGGCAACTCTGGGGCACAGATGCGGAGTGCCGATGCAGAAGGATGGAATCAGGAAGATGCAGAAGCCGGAAATGGGTTCGGAAACTGATTCTGAAACGAAACAGCATTTGAAAGACAGAAATGCGGAGAAGGAGGTGTAGAAGATGGGAATTATATCTGAAATGTTATCATATCCGTTTATGGTGCGGGCGCTGATCGGCGGTCTTTTAGTCTCTCTCTGCGCCTCTCTGCTGGGTGTCAGCCTGGTGCTCAAACGCTACTCAATGATTGGAGACGGTTTATCCCATGTTTCGTTCGGATCCCTTTCGATCGCACTGGCGGCAGGCTGGTCACCTTTAAAGGTTTCGATTCCGGTGGTCGTGCTGGCGGCATTTTTCCTGCTGCGGATCACGGAACATGGAAAAGTAAAGAGTGACGCTGCGATTGCGATGATCTCGGCCAGTGCGCTTGCAATCGGTATTATCGTAACTTCCCTGACAACCGGTATGACGACCGATGTCAGCAGCTATATGTTTGGAAGCATTCTCGCGATGAGCCGGGGAGATGTCCAGTTTGCGGCGGTGCTTTCCATGGTGGTGCTTGGATTATATCTTTTTTGCTATAACAAAGTATTTGCGGTTACCTTTGATGAGAGCTTTGCCAAGGCGACCGGCGTCAATGTGTCGCTCTATAACGTGCTGATAGCGGTTCTGACCGCGATCACGATCGTGATTGGAATGCGGATGATGGGCGCGATGCTGATCTCCAGTCTGATTATTTTCCCGGCTCTGACCTCCATGCGGGTGTTCAAGAGCTTCCGGGGGGTGGTCATCGCATCGGGGATTCTGTCGCTGATCTGTTTCTTTGGAGGAATGGTGCTGTCCTACACGTACTCAACACCGGCGGGCGCGAGCGTTGTTGTTGTGGATCTGGCGGCGTTTCTGCTCTTTTCGCTGATACAGAGAGGGATAGCTGCTACTGCCCGCAAATAGGATGTTTTTTGTAGAACATACACATTCTGTATGCTCATGTTTCTGTTCACGGGTAGGCACTTTTGGAACCGAAAGTGCCGTAAGAAAACGTGGTGGCAGCAGGAATTTGCCGTATTTAAATGCGAAGCCACGGCAAATTCCGTTACTGGACACGTATGCGTGTACAGTAACATGTTCATGCGTTTGCCGCGATGATTTGCCAGGGAGTGGTTGACAAATAAAATGGCTTGCGGTTATAATAATATTCGGTTGCCGGAATGGGCAGATCGCCAGCAAAAGCTTGCAGAGTTGCTGGTCGGCGATAGAAAACGAAAATCGAATAGCTTGTCTAAGCGTTAAAGAGACTATAGGGTTTGTACTGTTTCTGAGATAAACAGTAAAGTCCGTAGTCTCTTTTTTATTTGATAAGAAATGCTTTGCAGAAGAAACCCAGGTGTTTTTTTCTGCGAAGAATGTGTCAGAAACGCTCATGAAAAGTGAAAAATAAAAAAGGGAATGGAGATGGAAAAATGGATCAGACCTACATGAAAGAAAAACCAGTTGTCCCGCTGCTGCTTTCGATGGGAATCCCGGTCATCATATCGATGATCGCCGGGGCACTCTACAATATCGTGGACAGCATTTTCGTGGCAATGATCAGTGAGGACGCGATGACGGCGGTTTCGCTTGTCTATCCGATCCAGAACCTCGCGCACGCAGCCGGGGTTGGGTTTGGCGTTGGTATCAATGCGATGGTGGCGAGACGCCTTGGCGAAGGAAAAACACGGATGGCGAACCAGACAGCATCGCAGGGAGTATTTTTAAGTGCCTTACATGGAATGATTTTAACGATTTTAGGAATGGCGGTGATTCCGTATTTCCTGCGGATGTTTACGAGTGATGAGGTAACGATTTCCTACGGACTGACGTATTTTTGCAATGTGTTTCTGTTTTCAACGATCGACACGATGGGAATGGCATATGAAAAGGTCTACCAGTCGGTTGGAAAGATGAAAATATCGATGGCAGCCGTCTTGATTGGATGCGGCGTCAATATCGTGCTGGACCCGATCTTTATCTTTGGCTTAGGCCCCATGCCGGAACTGGGAATCCGCGGTGCGGCGTGGGCGACAGGAATCGGGCAGACGGCGTCGCTGCTGTTTTATTTGATTTTAAACCATGTGAAACCGTTAAATGTGGAGATTTCGCTGCGGGAAATGCGTCCGTCGAAGGAGATCTGCGGCGGTATGTATTCAGTCGGAATCGCGGCAACACTCAATATGGCGCTGACATCCCTGCTTCTGACGGCGCTCAATGCGATTCTGGCACCATTTTCGCAGGTATATATTCTGGTGCTGGGTGTTTACTACAAGCTGCAGGCACTGCTTTATCAGGGAGCCAGCGGCGTGGTGCAGGGAATGCGCCCGCTGATCGGTTACAATTACGGTGCAGGCGAGCAGGAGAGGGTGAAAAAGATCTTCCGCGCGGCCTTCATGATTGTTGGCATTATCATGGCAGCGGGAACCCTGCTTGGCGAGCTGGTGCCGGATTTCCTGATGGGGCTGTTTACGCAGACGCCTTCGACGGTGGAGATCGGCAGAACGGCGCTCCGGCTCATCAGCCCGGGCTTTGTCATGTCAACGGTTTCCGTCATTGCTTCCGGCGCGTTTGAGGGACTTGGAATGGGACTTAAATCTCTGAAAATTTCCCTGATGCGCTATGCTGTGATTATCATTCCGATCGCATTTGTGCTCAGCCGGATCATCGGTCCTACCGGTGTCTGGCACGCGTTCTGGCTGGCAGAGCTTATCACGGCAGTGTATGCTGGGGCGAGCTGGAAGCGGACGATTACTGTGTCTTTATAGGGCGTTTTTGGTCTCAAAAAGGCTGCATATATGTGAGGCTAAAAACGTTACTGTTCACACGCGCCCAGTAACGGGATTTTGCCGATGCTTGACTTTACTAGGTATTTGTGTAAAATAATAAGTGGCTGATCGGAACTTCGGCAGATTCGGGCGATGTAAAGCTATGCATTGCCGGGATGCCAGGTACCGGGCGGACAATGATTTACAGTCAGTACACATTTGTACAGAAAAGAAGGTAAGTAAAATGACAAAGATTGATATTATTTCCGGTTTCCTGGGTGCAGGAAAGACTACGTTTATTAAACAGCTTTTAAAAGAAGCAATTTCAGGCGAGAAAGTCGTTCTGATTGAAAATGAATTTGGACAGATCGGCATTGACGGCGGTTTTTTAAAAGACGCTGGCATCGAGATCCGTGAGATGAACTCCGGCTGTATCTGCTGCTCTCTGGTCGGCGATTTTGGACGTTCCCTCGAGGAAGTTCTGACCAAATATCAGCCGGATCGTGTTATCATCGAGCCGTCAGGCGTCGGCAAGCTGTCTGATGTTATGAATGCAGTAAAAAATGTAGCTTCTGAGATTGAGGTTATGTTAAACAGTGCGGTTACCGTGGTAGATGTCAACAAATGCCGTATGTATATGAAGAATTTCGGTGAGTTTTTCAACAACCAGATCGAAAATGCAGGCACGATCGTGTTAAGCCGTACCGATGTAGCGGATCCGAAGAAGGTACAGGGCGCGGTTGAGATGCTTCGCCAGCACAATGCAAAGGCAACCATCGTGACCACTCCATGCAGCGAGCTGACCGGCGCACAGCTTCTTGAGATGATCGAGCAGGAAGATGATATGGCAGAGGAGCTGATGAAAGAGGCAAGAGAGCATATGCATGAGCATCATCACCATCATGATCATGACGATGACTGCGATTGCGGCTGCCATGACCACGATCATGAGCATCACCACCATGACGATGACTGCGACTGTGGCTGCCATGATCATGAGCACGAGCATCATCACCATGACGATGACTGTGGCTGTCATGATCACGATCATGAGCACCATCATCATGACCATGATGATGACTGTGGCTGCCACGATCATGACCATGAGCATCATCATCACGACCATGATGACGAGTGTGGCTGTGGCTGCCATGACCACCACCACGATCACGAAGGACACCATCATGCAGATGATGTATTTACAAGCTGGGGCTTGGAGAATGTCGGCGTGATGAAGAAAGAAGATCTGCAGAAGATTCTGGATGATCTGGCTTATGGTGATAAATACGGCGAGGTTCTGCGTGCGAAAGGCATGGTTCCGAGTGAAGAAAAGGGCGTATGGCTGCATTTTGATATGGTTCCGGAGCAGGCTGAGATCCGTGAGGGAGCACCGGATTTTACCGGAAAGGTGTGCGTGATCGGTGCCGAGCTGGACGAAGAGGGTCTGAAGGCAGCGTTCAACGCGTAAATACAAGGAGAATGAACTATGAATGAAGATAAGATGCCGTTGTTTCTCATCAATGGTTTTCTGGAAGCTGGAAAAACCCAGTTTATTAAATTTACAATGCAGCAGGATTATTTCCAGACCGAAGGAAAAACACTTCTGATTGTCTGCGAAGAGGGCGAGGAAGAGTATGATGAGGAGCTTTTAAAGCAGACTCATACAGCGGTTGTCTATATAGAGGAAGCGGAAAAGCTGACGCCGGAATACCTACAGGATCTGGAGCTTCTTTACAATCCGGAGCGAGTTCTGATGGAGTGGAACGGTATGTGGAATCTGGATGCCCTGAAACTTCCGAACGATTGGGATCTGTATCAGCAGATTACGATCATCGATGGTTCCACATTTGATTTATACCTGCAGAACATGAAACCATTGATTGGTGCCATGGTCCGCAACACGGAAATGATTATCATGAACCGTTGCGACGAGATCGAGGATCTGGATGTATACCGCCGTACTTTAAAGGGTATGAACCCGCAGGTTCAGATCGTATTTGAGGACGCAGAGGGCGAAATTGAGGAAGTGACCGAAGCGGATCTTCCATTTGATGTCAATGCCGAAGTGATCGAGATTCCGCCGGAGGCATATGGTATCTGGTATATTGATGCGATGGATAAACCGGACCGTTACCGTGGAAAGACTGTTGAATTTACCGGCATGGTACTGAAAACCCCGGATTTCCCGAAGAACAACTTTGTTCCTGGACGTATGGCGATGACCTGCTGCGAGGCAGATATGACGTTCTTAGGTTTCATGTGCAAGGCAAAAAATGCCCGTCTGCTTGAGACGAAAGACTGGGTCAAAGTACGTGCCCGCGTAGAATATGAGTATATGCCGGAGTATGAGGGCGAAGGTCCGATGCTTTATGCAGATTACGTGGAAAAGGCAGAGCCGATTGAGGAGATTGTGCAGTTCTAAGATTTGCAACGGAAAGCTGTGCTTGAAAGAAAGGGTGTGCCCCGGAGTGTGGAAGACTCCGGGGTTTTTAAAAAAGAAAGAGAAATCGAACAAATGCTCGATTTCTCTTTCTTTTATTTAAAATTGGATTACAGCTTTATCTTACTCCGTCATCTTCGGCACCGGAGTAGGTCTTGACCGGTCAAATACCTCGTTGACATCAAACAGGTCACTCAAATGATCGCCGCCGACTCCACTTTCCGGAAGGTCGTAATACATCCGGTATCCGTCGAGGTTCCGACGCCCCTGTCGCATATAATCGTCGCCGATCTGGACGAAATACTGGGAGGAATCTACGTTACAGAAGTAACGGAATCCCTTGTTGTACAGGTACTGGAAGCGCTCGCTGCTTGTATCATACGGATGCCAGTCCCCAATATCGCTTCCAAACGGGAAGAGGATGATATCACACGGACCGGTCAGCGTTTCGACTTCATTTGCCCATTTATCGGTATCTTCACGGAATTTATCCATTGGGATCGTACCCATGTTGCGGTGTCCCCAGCTGTGGGAGGCAATTTCAAAACCGTCGTCGCGCAGGCACTGGACGACTTTTGCTGCGTTGGCGCGTTCTTCTTCAAAGTTGAAATCCGGGTGTTCTGCTTTGTACTCGTCAGTATTGTAGGCGGAATCGGTGCGGTAGCCCAGGATGCCATTGTAACCGGTAAAAGCAATGCACGCTTTTGCGCCGCGGTAGGAGAAATCCGGGTGCTCTTTGATGAAATCATCCAGTAACGGCACCAGATCATAGGAACCGACGGAAACAGAACCGTCGTCCATCTTCATCTCGTTCGTTGGCTTGCCATCCTCGCCGATAATCATACGGGAGGCAAAGCCATCTCCATCCATGTATTCGTAGTAGCAGACATCATCCTGTGACATGACGAACGGCTTCTTACCTTCCGGAAGCATGATATCGCCCTCCTGGAAATGCTTGGAACCGTCCTCTGCGGTCACCTCATACGCTACATCGTGCAGACGTACCAGAACGAAACCGCGCTCATACATCGACTGGAGAATCTTCATAAATTCATCCTTGGTCGTCATGACCTGATTATAACCCTTTTCGCGGCTGTCGCCGTCAAATGCTTTCGAGGTATCCATAATCAGTGTATGGAAGAATACATGCGTTACCTTGCGCGGATCAGCGCGCACCAGTGTTTCTTTGGTGGCGTTGTATTCGTCGATCGCTGCCGTCACGGACTCGTCAGATGCGTATGTACTGCTGGACAGGAGATTGATTGCCCCGTCATAGTCATAACCGTCTGCCAGAAGCTTTGCCTGAGCGATGACACCCTCGAGGCTGTCATCAGCAGGTGCAGATGCATTATCAAGGGAAATTACTCCATTTTCAGAATCCGTTTCGGTTGCCGCTGGAACCGAAGATACATGTTCTGCCGGAGAGCGGCGCACCCAGAGGAACGCGGCAATTCCAAGCAGTACAATCAGAATGCCGATTAAAATTAAATACGGAAGTTTGGAGGAACCGCCGTGCCGTCGCCTGGAACGTCCGCCACGTGCAGAAAATCCAACGCTTCCAAGGGAGGAATTTCTTCTCATCATAGTTTTCACCTTTTGTTTGTTCATATTTATCTGTCGTTTTTTGCGTCAGATAGTAATAACAGGCCGAGAAAGTTTGCCACCGACTCGACACAGCAAGAAAGAGAGCGGAAAACGTTTTTATAAGCCTGTCTGTGTTCTTATAGTATACCATAAAAAGGAAAGGTGGTCTATGACAGTTTCTTACAATTCTCTTTGGCATAGGGACGGGCGGATATGCCATATCTTGAGAAGAGAGTATGTGCAGACGGAGGAAGATATGAATGAAAAATGTATCATGCAGGGAGAGACGTGGTATTTGAAATGGAAGCGTGTGGAAAAATGGTGTTGGTTTGTGAAAAAGAAGCTGTTTCGGGAAAAAGAATGTATGTGTTGGGACGAAGAGGGCAGAGACAGGAGAAGAGAGTATTTAAACAAAAATGCTTGGAGAGGGCTGGCAGCGATTGGTGTAGCGGTTGTGCTTACGATGGGAGAATGTGTGTCAGGCATACAGCTTGGAATTGGTAAATTGGGGGGAAATGGTATGCTCACATCTTACGCGGAGGAACTGTGGATTCCCGTTTCAGTAACCGCAGAGACAGCGCAGGCAGCAGAAAATGCCGCTGAGCTTCCCGTCCAGGCACCGGAGGCGATCCTTATGGAGGCCTCCACCGGAACTATTTTGTACGAAAAAAATGCGGACGAGGCGCGAAATCCAGCCAGCGTGACGAAGATTATGACGCTGCTTCTGATTTTTGATGCGTTACATTCGGGAAAAATTCATTTGCAGGATGAGGTCACGACCAGCGCGCATGCGAAATCTATGGGGGGATCCCAGGTGTTTTTGGAAGAAGGGGAGGTACAGACGGTCGAAACGCTGATCAAGTGTATCGTCATTGCATCGGGAAATGATGCCAGTGTGGCAATGGCAGAGTATATCGGCGGCAGTGAGGAGGCATTTGTTGCGATGATGAACGAGCGGGCGAAAGGGCTTGGAATGGAGACAGCAAAGTTTGAGGATTGCTGCGGTCTGACGGCGTCTACGACGCACGCGATGTCGGCGCGCGACATTGCCCTCATGTCGCGGGAATTGATCACGAAGTATCCGGAAATTTTTCAGTATTCAACGATCTGGATGGAAAATATAACGCACCGGACCAAGCAGGGAGAGAAGGAATTTGGACTTTCCAATACGAATAAGCTGCTGAAAATGGTGACAAATTTTGAGGTGACGGGACTGAAAACAGGTTCTACATCGCTGGCAAAATATTGCCTGTCCGCAACCGGGCGGAAAGATGGCGTTGATCTGATTGCCGTCATCCTGGCAGCACCGGATTATAAGGCGCGGTTTGCGGATGCGGTCACATTATTAAATTATGGGTTTGCAAATTGTCATCTTTACAAAGATGAAAATCCGGGAGCTGTGCCGGAAACGACGGTGGCAGGCGGCATCCAGGAACAGGTTGCAGGGCGTCTGCGGGGAACCTTTTCTTACCTTTCGATGGGAGGAGAGAATCTGGATGGAATCGAAAAAGAGTGGATGATGGAAGAATCCCGCAAAGCGCCGGTTCGGGAAGGTGATGTGATCGGACATCTGGTCTACCGGCTGGATGGACGGAAATTGGGAAGTGTGGAGATAGAAGCGGCAGAAACGGTGGAGAAAGCGGGACTATGGGACTATTTTAAGAAGGTAATGGGAGTGTTTGCGGCATAAAAATAAAGAGCTGTCATGTTTGAATAGTGATACACGACAGCTTTTTTCATGGCTAGTTATTCATTCTGCAATCCAGCCGCTTTTTCAGAATACGTGGTCGTTACCAGTTTTTCATAAGGAATCCGCTCCTTGAGTTCACCTGCTTCTTCCAGAATATTTTCCAGAAGCTCAAAGCTGTCCCTGTGGAAAATGGTATCATTTTTCCAGGTGTCCTGCGCTTTGTAGCGTTCAACGATGCGGGCGATTGCCGCGCGGTCTGTTTCCGGAAACTGAGGTTGGATTGTCTCGGCGATTTCATCCGCACTGTGGGAGTTGACGTAAGCTAAGCCCTTCTGGATGGCATTCGTGAACGACTGGATAATTTCCGGATGCCTATTTAGATAGCTCTGCTTTGCACAGTAGGCGGTGTAGGGGACATAACCGGAATCGACGCCGAGCGAGGCGACAACGGTGCCATTTCCCTCGGTTTCAAGGGTGGTGGCGAAGGGCTCGAACTCGATCGTGTAATCCGCATCATTACTCGTAAACGCCGCCGCTGTCAGCCCGAAATTGATACTCTGATCGATTGTCAGGTCATTTTTTGGATCGATGCCATTTTTCTTTAAAATATACTCAAAGACCATTTCCGGCATTCCACCCGCGCGCCCGCCAAGCACCTTTTTGCCTTTCAGATCCTGCCAGGAAAAGTCTGGTTCGGCACTTCGTCCAACGAGAAAGTTTCCGGCACGCTGGGTCAGCTGGGCAAAATTGACAGCATAATCGGCGGAACCTTCCTGGTAGACATAGATACTTGCCTCTGAGCCCATGAATCCGATATCGGCATCCCCGGAGATGAGCGCGGTCATAACCTTGTCGGCACCGGCACCGTTTACGAGTGTCAGAGCGATGCCTTCATCCTTAAAATAGCCCAGCTCGATCGCGGCGTACTGTGGCGCATAAAAAATCGAGTGGGCTACCTCATTGAGTGTGACCGGTTCAAGCGCCCCGTCCGCCTCCTTCGCCTGTCCACACCCGGTCAGGGTGGTAAGCAGAGTGAGCACAGCCAGGGCAGCTGCAAATTTAGTTCGTTTCATGGTTGCCTCCTGCGGTTCGTTCATACTATTAAGATATGGGAAATACAGGAAGGTGTGAGCGGTCTGCTGATTTTTCTTTCTGTCTCCAGAGAAGTCCAATACAAAGCCCGACAAGCGACGGCAGAATCCATCCGAGGTTCAAATCAAACAGTGGAAGCGTATGTCTGGCAAATGCGATGACGGGTTCCAGATGTAGGGCAGACTGCATTTCGTCCGGCAGAGCTGCTAAAAAGTCAAAGATGGAAGCTGCCCAGGAACAAATGGTAACGCAGACATAGACTTTTTTGTTATGCTGGAATGCATTTCCAAGCAGCGCGAGGAGAATCAGCGTGATGGCTGGCGGGTAAATCAGCATCAAAACAGGAACCGAGTAAGTGATGATAGCGGACAGTCCTATATTTGACACAATGAGTGAAAAAAGGGTAAAAACGACCGCCCATGCACGGTAGGAAAGGGCATGGGGAAACAGTTTCACAAAGGTTTCCGCACAGCTCGTTACAAGCCCGATGGAGGTCTTGAGGCAGGCGAACGTGATCGCGATGGCGAGGATCCAGGTGCCCATCCGTCCAAGGTAGTAGTCTGCAATCTGGGAGAGGGCGATGCCGCCGTTTTCTGAAAGTTCGAATTGTCCCAGTGACTGTACTCCAATCAGGATGGTAAGCAGATAGATAAATGCCATCAGAAGCCCAGCCAGCATACCGGAATGCAGAACCTCTTTTGCAATGGTTGAATCTTCCCGCACGCCCATCTGGCGGATAACCGAAATGACCACGATCCCGAATGCGAGTCCGGCAATCGCATCCATGGTTTCATAGCCCTGGGAGAGCGCGGAAAAGAAAGCTCCATTCTGATAAGAGGCATCGGGAACTGCCGCTGAAACCTCGATGCTCGGATGAAGCAGGGCAGTCACAATCAGAACGCCTAGAAACAGAAGAAACAGCGGATTGATGATTTTTCCGATCCAGAGCGTGATGCTGCCTGGACGAATGGAAAATACAAACACCAGCGCAAAGAAGATCAGCGAAAACAAAAGCAGCATAGTCTGTTCGGAAAGCTGTGTTCCTAAAAGGGGTCTGACTCCGGCGGTAAAGGAGGTCGTAGCGCACCGCGGAATAGCGAAAAACGGTCCGATTGTCAGGTAGAGCAGACAGGTAAAGAAATAGCTATATCTGTGTCCGACGCGGCGGGACAGATCCTGAAGTCCCTCCGAATGCGTGCTTCCGATCGCGGCAACACCCAGGATCGGAATGCCGACGGCAGTCAGAATAAATCCAATCGCTGCCGGGAGAAACTGGTGTCCGGCAAGCTGACCGAGATGTACCGGAAAAATCAGATTTCCGGCGCCGAAGAACATGCCGAATAATGTTCCGGCAACTAAAAGCCGCTGCTTATGGGAAAGACAGGTCTGTGTCATAGATACTCACTCCTTTTACATGAGAATTGAAAACTTTTTTGTAATCATCATTATAAAGCCTTCCTTGTGGTTTGTGAAAATCTAGTTTATAATAGAAATATGACAAAATGTAATATTCTAAAAGGAGGTGCGGCATGGATGCCAAAAAACTGGAAATATTGATGACGGCGGTAGATCTTGGAAGTTTTTCGAAAGCATCCGAGGTAGTTGGCTACACGCAGTCGGGGCTGACCCATCTGGTGGACAGCCTGGAGCGGGAGATTGGATTTCCGTTGATCCGCCGCAGTTACAGCGGCATCGCGCTGACGGAGGCGGGAGAAAACCTGTTGCCGGATATCCGCCAGTTTTTGCAGGCAAATGCCACCCTGGAAAATAAGATTCAGGCGGTGCGGGAACAGCAGGAGGAGTCGATCCGTGTGGCGGCATATGCGAGCATCGCGATGTACTGGATGCCGGAGATTTTATATCGGTTCCGCCGCCTCTGCCCGAAGGTGGACGTTGATCTCCGCATGGTCGATCATGCGCTGGAACCATTTGAATTATTACAGAGCGGAAAGACGGATGTCATTTTTGCGAGCAGACAGAAAGAACCGAAATGCGAGTGGATTCCGCTGTATCATGAACTTTTGTATGCGATTCTGCCAAAGCAGTATCCCTTAAATGGGCGCAAAGAATTTCCGCTGCGTGAATTTGAAGGAAAAGATTTCCTGATGCCTTACGGGCGGTTTGACATCGATGTACACGCCGCATTTGCAAAAGAGGGAGTCAGGGCAAAGGAGCAGTCCGTCTATGTGGATGACGAGACGGTGATCCGCATGGTGGGAAAAGGACTGGGCATTTCAATGATGTCTGAACTGATGATTCGCGGAAATACGGAAGATGTCTACTGCGTTCCGGTTTCCCCGACCTGCATCCGGGAAATAGGAATGGGTATAAAGCCGGGGACGGAGGAGAATGGGAGCATTGCAAAGCTGAGAGAATGTGTGATGCAGTTTGTGAGCACGTTAAACAAAGGCGGAAACGTCTCTTTGAAATAACCGGAATCACAGACCAAACAGTCCCAGCCTTGCCATTTTCCCAGTATAGAGTATATAATTAAATACAGATAAATATATGAAAGGAATACACCGTGAGCATAAATAAAAACCTTTTTGACGCTCTCCCAATCGGCTTTTTCAACTGCCTGGCAAGCGGCAGCAGCAACCGCATTTATTCGGACTGTCTTCTGCTCATTTATCATGAGTATGACCGGGAGATCACCTACCGCATTGCCCGCAGTCGCATCCGGGATGCGCTTGCCATCTATCTTCTGGAAAATCACATTGATTATTTGGACGATGAGATGACAACCGACCGGAATTACAACCAGCTTGCCAATTCTGTGATCCGCAAATTCTGCTCGAAAGAGGTCGGATGGCTGGAGGAGGACACGGACGATGCGACGTATGAGAAGCATATCATGATGACGGAGCAGGGCGTCTTTCTGGCAGAATTTCTCCAGAAGATGATGAAGCCGGAGTGGGAAGAATTTTCAAGTTATATTTTCAATATTTATAATATTTTGCAGAATCCCGACCAGTGGGAACCGGATATCTATGTCAATGCGCTGCGCTCGGTCTACCGCAACGCGAAACAGCTCTCCGGTGCGCTCAAGCGCCTGGCGACCTTTATCAAAAAAATCATCGAGCGGATGGTGCGCGAGGAAAGCCTGGAAAGTCTGACCGAGAACGTCCTCGAATACTGTGAGGGCGATTTTATCCGCGAGTACGCGCGTCTGACGAAACAGCAGAATATTCATATGTACCGTTCCTTTATCCGGTCAAAGCTGGAAGCGATGCAGAACCGGCAGGAGCTGTTTGAGAGCCTGGTGGCGGGATGCGCGAAGGAAGAAGAACTGGAACACATTGAGGCGGAGAATAAGGTGCTGGATATGATCCAGACGATTCTGCAGTTTTTCTCAGTCGATTACGACCAGATCATGCGGGATATCAAGCATAAAATTAATATCTATTTACAGATTGCGATTGGACGCGCGAGATTTCTTCAAAACCGGGACAGCGATGTGCGCGGGCATGTCGAGCAGACGATCCGCGTGATTGCGGCGGAGATGAACACACTCGGTTGGAAGGAAGAACTGCCGGAGTCGATGAACGGGTTGTTTTTGCTGGAAAATAATGAGTTTATCGATACCGACTCGATCCGCTATCCGCGACGGGAGCAGATGATCCGCGAGGCAACCTATGCGGAGCTGGAAGAAATGACACAGGAGGACATCGATCGTGCGAGGGAGGCACAGGAGAGGGAGGCAGAGAACCCGTATTCGAAGGATAAGATGAAGAATTATCTGGAGGCGCTTTTAGGAGATCAGACGGAGATATCCAGCGAGGAGGTTCCGATGAAGAGCAAGCGGGATCTTTTAAGCGCGCTCTCGGCGGTTGCATATGGTTCGGAAAATGGGTATGAGATACAGGCGGAGGATGGTTATCTGGAAACGCAGCAGATGCTTCTGCGGCGCTTTAAAATCGAACGCCGGAAGGAGAAATAAAACATGGGATTTGAAGAAATATGGAATGAATATACATCCTCTGAGAAGGACATGTTCCAGAAAAGTGTCAGGCGTCTTCTGAAGCAGACCTTTATCGTGCGCGACCGTGACGAGGACAGCAAAAAAGCGTACTATTTTGTCTCCAAGCGTTCGGAACCATTTTCAGCGTACCTGGGATATATCGGATATGATATTGTAATTGACCGGGAAAATGGCGTGATTATGCTGCAGAACTGCCGGGATCTCGGCGAGAATGGAAAACTGCAGATCAACCATGTGACACTCAAAAAGATGGAGAGTGTGGTTTTATGCTGCCTCTGGACTCTCTATGCGGACCGGGTGCGTTCTGGAAGTCTTTCGAAAAATATTGAGATTTCGGTGACCGATCTGCGCTATGAGATGGAAAAATACGGCATTCGGGATCAGATTGACAAGAGCAGTTTTGCATCGATTCTGACGCTGTTTACCAAATATCAGCTTCTGCAGGTGATTGGAAAGCTCGGCGAGGAGGACTGCCGGATCTGTCTTTATCCGTCGATGCAGTTTGTGCTGGAACCACAGGAGTTTGGCAAATTTGTGGAAAATGTCAACCGGCGGATGCAGGAAAAGTGGAGCCGTGAGGACGAATGGGAAACGGAGCTGACAAAAGAGGAGGAAGACGGCGATGAAGAATCAGACGATCATGAATAGGAAATCGGCGAAAAAACTTTTGATGGTCCAGTGGTCGCGTTTCCAGAATGTCTGTATCGAGCTGGAAGGTTCGACCCTGGTGACCGGTGTCAACGGAAGCGGAAAATCGACGGTGCTTGATGCGATGACCTATCTCCTGACGGGCAACACGCAGTTTAACAAGGCGGCGAAGGACCGAGACCGGACGGTGCTTGGCTATGTGCGCGGCGACACGCGCAGTAACGGCGAGGCGCGTTATTTGAGAAATGGCAGCGTTGTCAGCTATATTGCGATGGAATTTTCCGATCCGACGCTGGGAGTGCCGCTCACGGTCGGAGTATGCATTGAGTCTCCAAGTGAGTCTGGCAAGCCGGTCAGCAGCTGGTTTATCTGTCCTGGGGCGGCGATTGACGATATCGATTTTACACGGATTGAGGGAAATGCACTCCGCATCACGCCGAAAAATGAGCTGACAGTGAATGGCGAGGCGATGAAGCTTTCCTCTTTTATGGGACGGGACCGCGGCACGGAGGCGGTACTCCGGGCGCTGGGACTCCGCGTGGACGCAGCCAAATACCGGACAAAGCTTCTGAAAATGATGGCATTTAACCCGGAAAATAATATCGACCAGTTTATTCAGGACTGTGTCCTGGAACCGGGAAAAGTCCAGTCGCTGGAGGAACTGCGCGAGCAGAAGCGCCAGTTTGAGCGCCTGCGGGAACTCTATGAGAGTCTCAGACAGGGCAAAATCCAGCTCGAAGAGGTGCTTCGCCAGAGTGACGAATACGAGAAGAAAAAGCGGGTACTCCGCATCCGGGAGCTGATGCTTTCGTACCAGGCGCTCCGGGAGAAGGAAGAGGAAGAAAAGCAGACGAAAAATCGTTATCAGGCTTTAAAAGACCAGTACGGGCGCCTGACCGAGCGGGCGGGAGAGCTCGCAAGACAGCAGGAAGCCGCACAGGAACGCCTGCGAATTGCAGAAAATAACGATATGGTCAAGGGAATGCAGGAAAGCCTGGATTCCCTGAAACGCCAGATCGAGGAAGCGGATCGTGAGAAAAAGAACTGGGAGGACAAGCTGGCGCAGATTTTGAAATTGAAGAAGAAGATAAGCGCGCTTATCAAGCTTCTGGAAGCAGATCTTCCGTCCTTATCCTCGGAAAACACCTATCTGGAGACACTGGAACAGGCGGATGGGGAGACGGCGAAGAAGCGGGAGGCGTTTGACGCATTCCGCGAGAAGGTGCACCGTCAGGATGGCATCTATGAGGAAAATAAGATCCACCTGCAGGATCAGTGTAAAGAGCGCGAAAAAGAGATAGGGGCGCTGCAGGAGAAGATCCGCCGTCTGGAATCGAATATCCTTGTGTTCCCGGCGGAGGTGGAAAATGCCCGGAATAAGATTCAGAGAGGGTTAGAAAAACAGGGTATCCAGACCGAGGTCCACATTTTTGCCGAATTGGTCCAGGAGGTGACCGCTCCGGAGTGGAGAAAGGCGGTTGAGACATTTCTGGGAAGAAAGCGTTTCTATATCATCGTGGACGGCGCGCACTGCCACAAGGCGATGCAGATTTTACAGAAAGAGCGGATCTATGATGGAAATGTCGTGATCACGGATAAGCTTCCGGAAACAGAGGCGGTGGAAGGTTCCGCGGCGGAGATTCTGCGGATTCCGAACGTCTATGCGAGACGTTACGCCAATTATCTGTTAAACGGCATTCATCTCTGTGAAAATCTGGAAGAGCTGCATGAATACCCGAAGGGCGGACTCATGCGGGATGGCATGCTGGCGAAGAGCTATGCGGTTGCGATGATGGATATGAGACGGACCGAGCTGTGTCTCGGCGCAGACGCGATCCGCTGCCAGCTGGAACAGTCCAGAAAAGAACTGGAAGAATTACAGGTGGTTCAGCGGGCCGATAAAGAGGCACTTTCACAGGTTATCAAATACCGTGATGCGATCAAGGAGATCGACTGGGACGGCGGACACTACGATTTTGGCGCGGCATATGGGCTGAAGGACTGCGGAAAGCGCAGGGACAGCCTGGTAAAGGACCGCGAGGAGATCGAGGCAAATCCAGACTTTACCGCAGTCCTGAAAGAACTGGAGACGGCGGGACGGCTGGCACGCGAGGCAAATGAGAGTGTGAACCAGAACCAGAGTGAGCTCGGCGGCTGTAAGAATGATTTAAAGGGCTGCGAAGGAACACTGGGCCGTATCAGCACGGAGATCTATTTATGCCAGAAGGCATATGAGGAAAAATGCCTTGTCAACATGGAACTCAAAGAGGCGATGCTGGAGGAATATAACCGCGAAAGCGAGAAGCGCGGCACGATCCGCGTGACGACACAGCTTTCCATCGACAAGAGCAAAAATATGCTGGCAGAGCGGGAGCGCCAGCTGGAGGACGCACAGCTGGCGTATTGCCGCCTGGCGGGAATCGACGTCGGAAAGCGCGGCATCGGTTACATCCCGTGGTACCGGGAAGAATATCGGAACCTGGCTCACGTCAAGGTGGAAGAAGCCCAGCAGAAGCTGCAGGAGCAGGCAGGACGACTGGAGAGCGCGTTTATGAACGATTTCGTGGCGGAGATTGACGAGAATGTCCGCGAGGCAAAACGTGAGATGGACGCGATCAACCGTGAACTGCGCCATATGCCGTTTGGCAACGATACCTACAAGTTTGTGATGAAAGAAAAGCCAGACCGCGCTCTCTTCTTCCGCATCTGCAGGCGTCTGGAAAAATATATGAGTTCCCCGCAGGTCTATATGAATTCGGCGCGCGATGACGAGGAGATGGAGAATGATATTCAGGAGTTTATGAGTATCATTCTGGCGGAAGAAGATGAGTGGGAATACACGGATTACAGGAGATATTTCTCTTACGATATGGAGATCAGCAGCCGTCAGGGACAGACTGAGATCACGGCAGAGTTATCAAAAAAACAGGGTTCCGCCAGCAACGGCGAGAAGCAGACCCCGTATTTCATCATTCTGGCGGCGAGTCTTTTGCAGTGCTACCCGGCAAACACCTGCTGCGCCCGTCTGGCATTCATCGACGAGGCATTCTCGGCATTGTCGAGAGAGCGGATCGAGCAGATGGTCCGTTATTTCGAAGAAAATCACTTCCAGGTATTCTATGCAGCCCCGCCGGAGAAGATCAACAGTATCGGTCAGTTCATCGATTCAACCGTCAGCCTGATCGTGACAGGACGGTATACGAATGCGGTAGAAGGATTGGTGAAGCAGGCATAGGAAACGAGGAGAAAAAATGGCGGATCGGAAAGAGTGGAAAGAACAGCTTTTAAGTAAATTGCTGGATCAATACGAAAAAAGCGTCACCTACACCGGTGAAAACAAGGTAAAACAAGTGTTTTCGGTCAAACCATCTGATATTTTCAAGGGCTACAACAAAGATTTTCTCCCGCCGGAACAGCTTTTCCAGGAAAAAGAATTTGAACGACTGATCCGTCAGATGGAATCGGAGGGACTTATTCATGTAGTTCCTCCGAATACGGGTATTCTCCGTCAGATCTGTGCTGTCCCGGAACGCTGGGAAGATTACTATGCCTGCCTGAACCGGACAGAAAAGAATATTCTAAAAAAACGGCTGGAAGAGGTTTATCATCGCTTCCGTCAGTGCGATTTATTGGAGGCATATGGAAAAGAAAAGCTTCAGACACTGAAAAACAGCCGTGCGAGAAAGCTGGATGAAAAGAAGGTAGAAAAAGAGATAACCGAGGCAGAAGCTATCTGGAATCTGGTGCAATTTTTAAAAGAAAATCAGGAAAAGCAGAGAACTACGCTGGAGCGGGAAATGTCAGAGGCAGTTCTGCATGACAGTAAACAGTGGGAAAAGATATACCGGAAAAAGGTGTGTGGAATTTTGGAGCACACAGGGTGGTATGATGAACCGCTTGCGGAGCTGGAAGAAGAACGGGAGCGGCAGACGGCGCTTCTGGAGGAATTTTACATTTATTCCAATCCGGCGTATATCTATCTGAAAGGGGATGCGCGGATCTGCCTTGAAGATGGACGCGAACTTCGGATTTATCACGATCTGCCGATGTCGATCCCGTTTGAGACATTCCAGAAGGCAAAAAGCATCCAGATCCGGGATGCGGCGTTGATGACGGTGGAAAATCTGACCTCGTTTCACCGGCTGGAGCGGGAACATATATTTTATCTGTTTCTGAGCGGCTACCATACCCGCACGAAACAGGCGCTATTGCAGCGGATCGCCAGAGAAAATCCGGGACTTTCCTGGCATCATTTTGGCGATCTCGATCCAGACGGTCTGGCGATCGCGGGGCATTTGATCCGAAAGACGGGACTGCCGTTTCAGCTATGCGCGATGGGTGTGCAGGAATTGCAGCGGTTTCAGACATATGCGAAGCCATTGGAAGCACTCGATCGGGCGAAGGCGGAAGCGATGATAAAACAGGGCAGCAGCTATGCGGGAATATTGCAGTATATGTTGGAGCACAACTGTAAATTGGAGCAGGAGATTATAAGCTGGCAGGAGACGAGGTTGGAGAGCTTTCTGTAAAAAGAATCTTTTCGGTTCAATCCGGATTTTTATATATGATATGATAAAGACAAAGTGAAAGGAATGCAGCGTCTATGGAAAAACAGGAAAAAGCCTACAAAGGCGTCATCGAATATTTCAAGAACCGCATCATGGCGGGCGAGCTGCGTCCGGGGGAGAAGCTTCCTCCGGAGCGGGAGATTGCGCAGATGCTGGAAGTCAGCCGCAATTCCGTTCGGGAAGCGCTGCGGATCATGGATATGACGGGAGTGATTTCCTCCCAGCAGGGATCGGGGAATTACATCACTTGTGAATTTCAGAAAAGCATTGCGGAGACGATGGGGATGATGTTTGCTATGTCCCAGATTAATTATCAGCAGATCAGCCAGATCCGCTATGCGCTGGAACAGCAGGCGTTTGCCCTGGCGATTGAACAGGCGTCGGAGAGCCAGATGGAGACGCTGGAAGAACTGGTAAAACGTCTTGACCGGAGCATGGACGAGCAGGAAAACGCCCGGATTGATAAACAGATCCATTTTACACTGGCACAGGCGTCGGGAAATGTGCTGCTGCTCAATATTTTAGAGGCGTGTTCCGGCGTGATCGATACCTTCATCCGGAATATGCGCGCGGAAATTCTGCGGACAAAAGAGGCGAAAGAAGCACTGAATCTCTGTCACCGGCAGATTGCGGAAGCGCTGCGGAACAAAGATAATGCAGCGGGGAAGGATGCACTGGACCGGCATTTCCGGATGATAGATGAAATTTTGGAAAAAAATGAAAAAACACATTCTATGTGAAAAGATAAACAATCGTTGACAACCAGAACGCAGCCCACTATACTAACGAATAAAGAAAATTGGTTCTACCAAAATTCTTTTTCTTTTCAATAAATTGGTAGAACCAATATGCGGATTAAAAATTCTTTACATCCATCATTTAAAGATTTTTACAAAGCATCCATATGAAGGAGGAAACAGAATGAAGATTCTTGTCTGTATCAAACAGGTACCGGAAAGCAATAAAGTAGAAGTCGATCCGGTTACCGGCGTGCTGAAACGAGACGGCGCGGCTTCGAAGATGAACCCATACGATCTGTACGCGCTGGAGACGGCGTTCCGGATCCGGGAAGAAGTGGGCGGAAGTGTTCACGTCATTTCCATGGGACCGCCGCAGGCGCAGCAGGTGATCCGCGAGGCATTTGCGATGGGTGCGGACGGCGGAACGCTTTTATCGGATCGCAAATTTGGCGGTGCGGATGTACTGGCGACCAGCTATACACTTGCGCAGGGCATCAAGAGCTGCGGCGATTTTGACCTGATCCTCTGCGGCAAACAGACAACGGACGGCGACACCGCGCAGGTTGGTCCGGAGATCTCCGAGTGGCTGAATATCCCGAGCGTGGCAGATGTTGTCAGGATCAATCAGATTGATGAGGACGGCATCACCGTCAGCATGGATCTGCCGGAAGAGGTCGAGGTGGCGAAAGTACAGTTTCCGTGTCTCTTAGCCGTTGACAAGGACATTTTCCAGCCAAGACTTCCTTCGTATGTCCGGAAAATGAACACGAAAGACCGTGAAATCCGGATTCTTTCCCTGGCGGATATGGACGATAAAGACGCGATGCACTATGGACTCAATGGTTCCCCGACGCAGGTTCAGCGCATTTTCCCACCGGCTGTCAATGACAAAAAGGAAATGTGGGACGGAAGCGGCGAAGAGCTGGCGGACCGGCTGTATCAGAAGATCGTGGATATGAAATTCGTGTAGGAGGTGGAATCATGGCTGAGTTAATCATACATCAGGACAAAATCCCGGATAATCAGGAACTTATCAAGCTCTGTCCGTTCGGGGCGATGGAAGAAAAAGACGGAAAGGTGACGATCAGCGCCGCCTGTAAAATGTGCCGTCTCTGCGTGAGAAAAGGTCCGAAGGGCGCGGTTGAATATGTAGAAGACGCGGTAAAACCGAGCGTCGATAAGAGTGCATGGAAGGGCATTGCCGTTTACGTAGATCACGTGGATGGAAAGGTGCATCCGGTTACATTGGAACTTCTTGGAAAAGCGAGAGAACTTTCCAAGGTAACGGGACATCCGGTTTACGCCCTGTTTATGGGAAATGGAATCGAAGCGGCTGCACACGAACTGCTTCATTATAATGTAGATAAAGTATTCGTCTATGATGTACCGGAACTGGCACGTTTCCAGATCGAGCCGTACACGGCTGTTTTTGAAAACTTCATCCAGACAGTAAAACCATCGTCTATTCTCGTCGGTGCGACCACGGTCGGCAGACAGCTGGCGCCGCGTGTGGCTGCCCGTATGAAGACAGGTCTGACCGCGGATTGTACGATCCTGGAAATGGATGAAAATACTGATTTATCCCAGATTCGACCGGCTTTTGGCGGCAATATCATGGCACACATCAAGACCCCGAACCACCGTCCGCAGATGGCAACCGTGCGCTATAAGATCATGAACGCACCGGAGCGTGCCGAGAAAGAGAGCGGTGAGATTGTGGTCTGTACAATTGAGAAGGAAAAACTGCTTTCCCACGTGAGGGTTCTGGATATCGTAGAAAAGCCGAAGGAAACCTTTATCGAAAATGCTGACGTCCTGGTGGTAGCCGGACGAGGCGTGAAGAAGCCGGAAGATTTGAAAATGCTGGAAAAACTGGCAGATCTGCTGGGAGGTCAGCTTGCCTGCACCCGTCCAATGGTGGAAGCCGGATGGCTGGATGCCAAGTGCCAGATCGGTCTGAGTGGCCGTACGGTCCGCCCAAAACTCATCATCACCTGCGGCGTGTCCGGTGCGGTCCAGTTTACTGCCGGCATGAATCACGCGGAGACGATCATCGCGATCAATAAAGATCCGAAAGCGCCGATTTTCAAGACGGCACATTACTGCCTGACTGGTGATCTCTATGAGATTCTCCCGAGACTGATTGAGAAGATTGAGATGGGAAGATAAAGATTCACAGGAAGGAGAGCAGGATATCATGGGAAATTACAAGAAAATAGATAAAGATGATATTTTATATATAAAAAACACAATTCAGGATGACGAGCGTGTCCTCGTAGGTGAAAATATCAACGAAGAGTACAGCCACGATGAGCTGAGCGGCACCAGCAGTTATCCGGATGTGGTGGTAAAGGCAAAATCAGCCGAAGAGATCGCGGCGATCATGAAATATGCATACAAAAATACGATTCCGGTGACACCGAGGGGCGCCGGAACGGGTCTGGTTGGTTCTTCGGTTCCGATGGAACATGGCATCATGATCGATACCACCCTGATGAACCAGATTCTCGAATTGGACGAGGAAAACCTGACGGTCACGGTGGAACCGGGCGTCCTTTTGATGGAATTGTCCGCCTATGTAGAAGATCACGATTTCTTCTACCCGCCGGATCCGGGTGAGAAATCAGCGACCATCGGCGGCAACATCAGCACGAATGCGGGCGGTATGCGTGCGGTCAAATACGGTGTGACGAGAGACTATGTCATGGGGCTGGAAGTGGTTCTGCCGGATGGCACGATCACTCAGTTTGGAGGCAAAGTCGTAAAGAATAGTTCAGGCTATGACTTGAAAGATCTGATTATTGGTTCCGAGGGAACGCTTGGCTTTATTACCAAGGCGATCTTAAAGCTTCTGCCGCTTCCGAAGCGTGTCATCAGCCTTCTGATCCCGTTCCCGACTCTGAAACAGGCGATCGACACCGTCCCGGTTATCATCAAATCTAAGACGATCCCGACCGCGATCGAGTTCATGCAGCGGGAAGTGATTGAAGACGCCGAGGAGTATTTAGGAAAAGCGTTCCCGGATAAACAGTCGGATGCGTATCTGCTTTTGAAATTTGATGGTAATTCCACCAAGGAGATCGAAGAAGCGTATGACAAGGTGGCCAAACTCTGCCTGGAACAGGGCGCACTGGACGTGCTGATTTCCGATACCCAGGAGCGTGAGGAATCCATCTGGAAAGCCAGAGGCGCTTTCCTGGAGGCAATCAAGGGATCCACGACTTACATGGATGAGGTCGATATGGTTGTTCCGAGAAGCCGCGTCAATGAGATGGTGACGTATCTGCACGATCTCCACAATGAGATTGATATTCGCATCAAGAGCTTCGGTCATGCGGGCGACGGAAATCTGCATGCGTACATCCTGAAAGACGATTTGAGTGATGAAGAGTGGGAAAAACGGATGTCTGCTGCAATGGAGAAGATCTATCAGAAAGCCCATGAACTCGAAGGTCAGGTGTCCGGCGAGCACGGCATCGGATATGCGAAAAAGCCGTATTTAAGAGAATCCCTGCCGGAGAAGAACCTGGATCTGATGAACGGAATCAAGAAAGTGTTTGATCCAAAGAATATTCTGAATCCGCATAAGGTGGCGCAGAGATAGAAGAAAATAACTGCATTGATATTTTTTAGCCACAAGTGTTGCAAAAACGTTTGAGCACCACGCGGTAAGGCTGATTCTAGGAACTGCAGAAGATTTTTTGCAGAAAAACAGAATAGAACAGCAGGTTTTTGAGAAAGCCACGATCTGAATCAAAGAGTTCAAATCGTGGCTTTTTATAGTTGTTGAACTATTTTATAGTTTATATCTATCGACCTATCTTTTCTTCTTCAACGCCTGCATCACCCGAACCAGCGGAATCGTCTTCCTGTAAATCCGTTTCCCACTCTTATTTTCCAAAAATTCCCGAAACGCGCCAATTGCTTTCAAATTCTGGCTCTCATCCGAATTTAAACGGGACCCCGCGCTTGCGCCAATCCCCTTTTTCGGCACCATATACCCGCCGTAGGAATCGCGGAACAGATAGAAATAATCGCGGTCCTCACCCAGCTTTTCAAATTCATTGTAAGCCAGTGTGCTTTCGCGGGTGTTTTTCGGAAGAGAATAGACTTCCAGATGATTTTCGCGGAATTCATAGCGGGACGCCGGGAACGGCATGCCGCTTTTTTTGATCTGGTCGGCGAGCTTGTGGGCGGTGTGGTTGGCGGAGCTGTAGGTGCTGGTCGTCAGATAGCAGCCGTAGGCGGCTAAGAGGATGCCCCACCACTCGTTTAGATTGATGATACCTCCGGCGATGAACAGGATGCTTAAAATTGTCCGCGTGATCCGGTTGGAAGCGCAGAAGAGATCGTACTGCATCCGGGACAGGGATTCGAAGGTTTTTTCGTTGTGGTGCATTTCTATCTTATAGTAAATCATGGTAAGCCCTTTCATATAAAAAATCAATCATCACCTATATAAAAACAGTATATAGAAGCATAGAAAATATCTTAAGAAGTAGTATACTGTTTCTTCCCTGTTTCCGCAACTGGATCTGTTAAATCTGTAATGTTGATAAAAAATAAACAAGATTGTTACAAAAATATCACATAAAAATCGACTAAAATCGAGAAAAAATTATATAATTTCGACAAAATAGCTTGCCTAATCGTAAAATAAGTGTTAAAATTAGGTAAAAGATGAATAAAGAACCAAAAGCAGAGACGAAGAGATGCGCCATGGTTAGAAACAGCTGGAAAAGACTGTTTTTTAAAAATGGTGCTATTTTTTTGCCTAAATGCTGAAATGGTAATTTATTTAGAAAGTAGTAGAAACTGTTGATGAACCGGTCAGAAAGATGACTGGGGGAGGTTAAGAAAAAGGAGAGAAAACGTATGAGAAAAGTATTATCAGTAGTACTGGCAGCGACGATGGCGATGAGCCTGGCGGCCTGCGGCGGCAGCGGCGCAAAGACTGACACAAAGGCAGCAGACGCAGGAACGGCAGCAGGTGACGAGGCATCTGCAGATGATTACTACATCACCATCAAGTTTTCCAACGTATTCCAGCCGGCAGAGTGGAACTACAAAGCCAGCGAATATCTGGCAGACCTGGTAAAAGAGAAGACCGATGGTCATATCACTCTGGAGTATTACGGACAGAACCAGCTTGACTGCTACGCGGAGTCTGTAGCACAGGCACACAACGGCGCTGTCTGGATGGGTCTGGAGGAGCCGTCCTACTTTGCTGATTACATCGGCGATTACAACGTATTAGTTGGACCAATGCTTTACAAGAACAATGCAGAGTACAATGCAGTGATGGATTCTGATATTGTAAAAGATCTGAATGCAAAACTGGCAAGCGAGCACAACATCCACGTTCTGGATACACATTATTCGTTCGGATTCAGAAGCGTATGTACGAACAAGGTAGTTGAGAAACCGGCTGACTTAAATGGTCTGATCATGCGTTCGACCGAGTCTCCGTTGTTTGTTAAGACGATTACCTGTCTGGGTGCTACCCCGTCTGCAATGAGCTTTACGGAGTGCTTATCTGCTATGTCCAGTGGTGTTGTTGATGGTTTCGAAGGTTCCATCTCCACCCTGAAGGATACAGGTGCTTATGAGTACACCAAGAAAGTTGCAAACACGAACCACTTCATCGCAACCCGTTGGTTATTCATGGCTGAGGACGTATATCAGTCCATCCCGGAAAAATGGAGAAACATCCTGGATGAGTGCTGTGTAGAAGCTGGTAAGTGGGAGCAGGAAAATGCTGAGAACGACGAAGCTTCCATGATCGAGTTCCTGAAAGACAAAGGCGTTGAGTGGAACGATGTAGATATTGACGCATTCACAGAGGCTTGTGCACCGGTTTATGACTGGATCGTAGACGAGTACGGCGCAGATCCGGAACTTCATCAGAAACTGGTTGATTTCCTGAATGACTACCGTGCAAAGAACGAATAATGTAGATTGTTCCGAACAAATACAGTATTTTAAAACAATTATGAAATGGTAAAAACGTAACGGTTATCAGAACCGCTGCGGAGAAGAAAGTATATCTGCCCGGGCTGTCAGAACAAAGAAGATTGTCTGAGGTCCGGGCAGACTTCCGACAAACGTATAGTGCCGGAAACATGAAACTGCTGGAAAGATGGCTGTATGACAGAACAGTCGTCGGTTATGCAAAACGGACTGCCATTATGAATGCATGAGGATATACTATGGAAAAGAAAAAAATCACACTGAGGTCGGTGCTGGTAAACCTGGATGCAATTATTACCTGCGTGACACTGACACTCTGTACAATCGTTGTAAACGCAAACGTCCTTATGCGCTATTTCCTGAAAAGACCGTTGTATTGGTCGGAAGAGGTCGCTACGGGGCTCTTCGTCTGGACCGTCTTTATTGGAAGCGCATATGCGTACCGTAAGCACGCACATCTGGGCGTAGACATCCTGATCAACATTCTTCCGGAGAAGATAAGAAAAGTTGTTAAGGTTATTATGGATCTTCTGGAGCTTGCTACTCTGATTATGCTGACCAGAACAAGCGTCCAGTATGTGATGAACACGATGGATAAGCTGACGAATACGCTGCGTGTTCCGAGTTGGTATATTTCCGGCGCGGTTCCGATCGGATTTGGGCTTTCACTGATTTTCTGTATTTACTTTTTGGCTAAGGATATTATCAAGGTATTTAAAGGGAAAGGGGGAAATGACTGATGGGACTCGAATTAATTGAACTCGTTCCGATTTTTATGGTATTTATTCTCTATTTCCTGGGAATGCCGATTGTATATGCGCTGTTTGGTTCAACCTTCTTTTATTTTACATTTATTGATACAACCAGTAAAAACTGGCTGATCTTACAGAAGGTTATGACATCTACACAGTCGTTCTCGATGTTAGCGATTCCATTTTTCGTTATGGCTGGTTCCGTCATGAACTACGGCGGCATCAGTGACAAGATGATGGATTTCGCGGAAGTGCTGACCGGTCATATGAAAGGCGGTCTGGCACAGGTAAACGTAGTACTTAGTATGCTGATGGGCGGATGTTCCGGTTCGGCCAACGCAGATTGTGCGATGCAGTCCAAGATGCTGGTTCCGGAGATGGAGAAGAGAGGTTACTCCAAGGCGTTCTCCGCAGCGATCACAGCGGCTTCCTCGGCTGCTACACCGGTTATTCCGCCGGGAGTAAACCTGATCGTTTTTACCCTGATTGCACAGATTTCCCTGGGTCGTACGTTTGCGGCTGGTTATATTCCGGGTATCCTGATGGCAATCTCGATGATGATCGTTGTTTCGATTATTGCGCATAAGAGAAACTACCCGACCACCCGTGAAAAATTCCCGGCTCTGAAAGAGATCGTGAAACAGGGTATTACCTCTTTCTGGGGGTTGTTTTTCCCATTTGGCATCATTCTGGGAATGCGTTTTGGTATGTTTACTCCGTCTGAGGGTGGTGCGGTAGCCGTTCTTTACTGTATTATTATCGGACGTTTCGTTTACAAGAAACTGTCCCTGAGAGAGCATCTGGTTCCGATCCTGCTCGACAGTATCGCCGGTACTTCCAGCGTTGTCCTGATCATGGTTGCAGCAAATGTATTCGGTTACTACATGACCTGGATCAACCTGCCGAGAGTCGTGGCAACTGCTATGTTAAGCCTGACAACCAACAAGTGGCTGTTCCTCATGGCATGCAACGTAATCCTTCTGATTATGGGTATGTTCCTGGAAGGCGGTGCGGCGCTGATGATCATCACGCCTCTGCTGCTTCCGGTTGCAAGACAGCTTGGAATCAACGATTACCACTTTGGACTGGTAGCGATCGTTAACATCATGATCGGTGGTATTACACCTCCGTTCGGTTCGATGATGTTCACGACCTGTGGTATCACGGGATGCCCGATCAGTGAGTTTCTGAAAGAAGTATGGCCATTTATCGTGTCCCTTCTGGTTGTTCTTCTGCTTCTGACTTTCTGCCCGTTCTTAATTACATGCGTACCGGATCTTCTGTACGGCGCAGCATAGAAACAGATTGACAAAACGTTAATAAATTGGATATAATAAAGCCTGTGAGATTAAGAGCAGAAAGGCAAACGTAGAAATACGGGTGCTTTCTGCTCTTTTTTGTTTCATAAAAGATACCGATATCGGTCAAGGAAGAGTCTTGTGGAGCAAAAAAGAGCTGTGTTTTAGAAGTTTTACGGGCTGGCAGGGGGAGAAAAAATGGCAGTTTGGAAATGGATTGTGGAGACGGCGGCGACCTGGACAGCAGTCGGCATCTGGATTCGTCTGCTGTTTTCACTGGCAGTGGGAATGTTCATTGGAATTGACCGTGGTCTGAAACGGCGTGGTGCGGGTATCAAGACGCATGTGCTGGTCTGCCTGGGTTCAGCGATTGTCATGCTGACGAGTGAATATATGTTCCGGACATTTCCGTCCGCGAAAGCGGACATGGCGCGGATGGGCGCACAGGTTATCAGCGGCATCGGATTTTTAGGAGTCGGCACGATCATGGTAACCGGGCGCAATCAGGTGCGTGGACTGACCACGGCGGCATGCCTCTGGGTGTGTGCCTGTGAAGGACTGGCAGCCGGTATCGGATTTGTGGACGGCGCGTTTTATGGTCTGATTCTGATTGCAGTTACCTTGAAGCTCCTGACACGCGTGGATACAATGATTCACGAGCATGCGAAGGTGTTTGATTTCTATCTGGAATTTACCAGCAGCCGGTGTGTTGGGGCGTTCATGGATACCATGCGTTCCAAGGATGTGAAAATCGTGTCTTTTGATATTGCCAAGAATAAGTTAAAGGGCGAGGGTCCGTCCGCGACGATGTCGGTCGAGGTGCAGGACAAGTCGCTCCGGAAAACGCTTCTGGGCGACATTCAGGCGATGGAGGAGATCCGGTTTGCAGAGGAGCTGTAGCAGCTAAAGGGTTCAGATGGGCTTACGCACGAAATGCAGCAGAAATAGGATGAATTGTCTAAACAAACAGGATAGTTGAAACGAGAACAAGAAAACATTTAGTATAAATAATGGAGGATCACAGTATGAACGGAAATACATACGACGTAGTGATTATCGGAGGCGGCGTCATCGGCAGCAGCATCGCCAGAGCGCTTTCGAAATATGAGTGCCGCACCGTGCTTCTGGAAAAAGAAGAGGATGTCTGCTCCGGCACATCGAAGGCAAACAGTGCTATCGTCCATGCGGGCTATGACGCAAAGACAGGTTCTTTAAAAGCAAAGCTCAATGTAAAAGGCAACGCCATGATGGGAGATTTATCCAAAGAACTCGATTTTGATTTCAAGCGGAATTCCTCCCTGGTACTCTGCTTCGCGCAGGAGGACCGCCCGGCGCTGCAGGCACTCTATGAGAGAGGCGTGGCAAACGGTGTGCCGGATATTTCCATTCTGACCGGCGATGAGGTCCGCAAGATGGAGCCGAACGTCAGCGGGGAGGTTGTGGCAGCGCTCTATGCACCGACCGGCGGCATCGTATGTCCATTTGGTCTGACGATCGCGCTGGCAGAGAATGCCTGTGATAACGGCGTTGAATTCGTATTCAACACAAAAGTGGAAAAAGTTGAAAAAACGACAGAAGGATACCGTGTGATAACCAACAACGGTGTCTTCGAGACAAAATATGTCGTGAACGCAGCCGGCGTGTATTCTGACGAGATCCACAACATGGTTTCGAAAGAGAAGCTTCACATTGTGCCGCGCCGTGGCGAGTACTGCCTGCTCGATAAAGAGGCTGGCAACCACGTATCAGCGACCGTATTCCAGCTTCCGGGCAAGTATGGCAAGGGAATCCTCGTCAGCCCGACGATTCACGGAAATCTCTTAGTCGGACCGACCGCGGTGGATCAGGAAGATAAGGACGGAACCTACACGACCGCCGAGGGACTGGCAGAGGCATGCGAGAAGGCAACCAAGAGTGTCAACAACATTCCGTTCCGTCAGGTCATCACTTCCTTCTCCGGTCTGCGTGCCCATGAGGACGGCGATGATTTCATCATCGGTGAGGCGGAGGACGCACCGGGCTTCTTTGATGCAGCCGGAATCGAGTCTCCGGGACTTTCCTGCGCACCGGCGATCGGTGAATATCTGGCTGGGATGATCGAGGAAAAAGCTGGATTTGGCAAGAATCCGAATTTCAATCCGGTCCGCAAGGGCATCGTGAAAGCAGCACGTTTAAATACGGAAGAACGCGCAGAACTGATCCGCAAGAACCCGGCATACGGCGCAATCGTCTGCCGTTGCGAGACAATCAGCGAGGGGGAGATCGTGGATGCGATCACCCGTACACTCGGCGCACGCTCGATGGATGGCATCAAACGGCGCGTCCGTCAGGGTATGGGACGGTGTCAGGCAGGCTTCTGCACTCCGAGAGCGATGGAAATTCTCTCCCGTGAGACGGGAATCCCGATCACAGAGATCTGCAAAAACCGCAAAGGTTCCGAAATGATAAAAGGTGAGGAGGCATAACCATGATTCAGCATGACATTGTAATTATCGGCGGCGGTCCGGCTGGACTGGCAGCGGCAGCAGCGGCAAAGAAAAGCGGCGCAGAGGATATTCTGATTCTGGAGCGCGACAGCGTGCTGGGCGGTATCTTAAATCAGTGTATCCACAATGGTTTTGGTCTTCATACCTTTAAAGAAGAGCTGACCGGACCGGAGTATGCGGCACGTTATGAGGAAGAAGTGAAAAAGCTGGAAATTCCGTACCGCTTAAACAGCATGGTACTGGATATCAATAAAGACAAAGAGATCACAGTCGTAAGCCGCAGCGAGGGACTGGAGCTCATCAAGGCAAAAGCGATTATCCTGGCGATGGGATGCCGCGAACGTCCGAGAGGCGCCCTGAACATTCCGGGGTATCGTCCGGCAGGTATCTACACTGCTGGTACGGCACAGCGTCTCATGAACATCGAGGGTCATATGGTCGGTAAAGAGGTTGTCATTCTCGGTTCCGGCGATATCGGACTGATCATGGCGAGACGTATGACACTGGAGGGCGCAAAGGTTAAGGTCGTAGCGGAGCTGATGCCGTATTCGGGCGGTCTGAAGAGAAATATCGTACAGTGCTTAAATGACTTTGATATTCCGTTGAAGTTAAGCCATACGGTTGTGAATATCGAGGGAAAAGAGCGTGTGAAAGGCATCACGCTGGCACAGGTCGGACCGGACCGCAAACCGATTCCGGGTACCGAAGAGCACTATGACTGTGATACGCTTCTGTTATCCTGTGGCCTGATTCCGGAGAATGAGTTGACGAGAAATATGGGCGTGGCGATGAACCCGGTTACCTCCGGCCCAATGGTCAATGACCGTCTGGAAACAGGCATCGAGGGTGTATTTGCCTGCGGCAACGTGCTTCATGTACATGATCTGGTTGACTATGTATCCGAGGAGGCAGCGCTGGCAGGACAGAACGCAGCGAAATATGTGAAATCCGGCGAGACGAAGAAAGGTCACAGCGTGACACTCAAGGCAGAAAATGGCGTCCGCTACACGGTACCGCAGTCGATCGATACCGAGGCGATGGCAGACAAGCTGACCGTTCGTTTCCGTGTGGCAGATGTTTATAAAAACCGCAGCATTTCCGTTTATTTTGACGGAGAGCGTGTGAGCAGCCGCAAAAAACGCGTGCTGGCACCGGGTGAGATGGAGCAGGTGATCCTGACGAAGGAAAGTCTGGAGAAATATCCGGATCTGAAAGAAATAACCATTTGCACGGAGGTGGATGAGTGATGGAAGTAAGAGAACTGACCTGTATCGGATGTCCGCTGGGCTGTCAGCTCACTGTGACGATGGGAAATGACGAGATCAAGGTAGAAGGAAATACATGCCCGCGCGGCGAGGCGTATGCAAAGAAAGAGGTAACCAATCCGACGAGAATCGTTACCTCAACGGTACGCGTCGAGGGCGGCACGATCGAGAGAGCAGCGGTCAAGACGGCTTCGGATATCCCGAAGGGCAAAATCTTTGATTGCATGAAGGAGATCCGCGCCGTGAAGGTGGCAGCTCCGGTGCATATCGGGGATGTGATTATCGCAGACTGCGCTGGAACCGGGGTTGCGGTTGTGGCGAGCAAGAATGTAGGGCGGGCGTAAAAAACGTAAAAGTGACGCCGCCAGCCTGTCGCAGAATATAAAGATGAGAGATGGGAGGTTGTACAGACTCATAGAAGAGATTTGTACGGCTTCCCATTTTTGAAATTAAGATTTATGAAAAACGTGCTTGCATATTTGTGCAGGATTGGATAAAGTTGTTTTGGAAAAAAATTTAGTGTTTACATATTTACAGAGATAAAAATTACAAGGAGAGAGGCATGGAAAAACGTGAAATTTTAAAGGAGACAGAACTGTTTGTCCTCGATATGGACGGGACGTTTTATCTGGATACGGATGTGCTCGACGGGGCGTTGGATTTCCTGGAGGAAGTGAAGAAAGCAGGGAAGAGATATGTATTTTTTACGAATAATTCGTCGAAATCTCCGAAAACATATATTGACAAACTGGCAAAAATGGGGTGTTATATTAAAAGGAATCAGATCATTACATCCGGGGATGTGATGATTCAGTATCTGAAAGAGTATTATCCTGAAAAGAAAGTCTATCTGGTGGGAACGCCGGATCTGGAGGAGAATTTCCGTGAAAATGGCATTCTTCTGACAAGGGAGATGCCGGATGTGGTCGTGATTGGCTTTGATATGACATTGACCTATGAGAAGCTGGAGCGCGCCTGCACGTATATCCGCAACGGCGCTGTGTTCCTGGCAACGCATCTGGATATCAACTGCCCGACGAAGGATGGTTTTATCCCGGACTGCGGCGCAATGTGCGCGGCAATCTCCTTATCGACCGGAAAGGAGCCGAAGTATGTCGGAAAACCATTCAAGGAGACCGTGGATATGGTTCTGGAGATGACCGGGGCAAAGCGCGAGGCAATGTCGTTTGTCGGTGACCGGATCTACACGGATGTGAAAACCGGTGTGGTAAATGGGGCACACGGAATCCTGGTGCTGACCGGCGAGACGAAGCTGGAGGATGTACCGAAGGCGGATGTCGTGCCGGATGCGATTTTCACAGGGCTGAAAGAGATGGGAGAAATACTCAAGACTATGAGAGAAGAGGAAGCATAGAATGACAATGCTTGAATTACTGGAGGAATCTCCGATAATCGCAGCGGTTAAGAGCTGGGAAGGGCTGGAAAAAAGTCTTAAATCTGAATGTAAGGTAGTATTTGTGCTGTTTGGCACGATCTGTGATATTGATCAGATTGTAGCGCGCATCAAGGACGCCGGGAAGGTGGCGATCGTCCACGTGGATATGATCCAGGGACTGAGCACCAAGAGGGTGGCGGTCGATTTTATCGCCCACAATACGCGGGCGGACGGTATTATCAGCACAAAAAATACACTGGTGGAACACGCGAAGGAGATGGGACTTTATGCGATCCAGAGAACCTTTGTTGTGGATTCGATCGCACTCGATACGTTGAAAAAACAGATCGAAATGTTCCGACCGGATGCAGTCGAGATCATGCCGGGGGTGATGCCGAAGATTCTTAAGATCATGCGCGAGTACACCGATATTCCGCTGATCGCCGGGGGACTGCTGTCTGACAAAAAAGATGTGATGGCGGCCTTTGAGGCGGGGGCGGATGCCATTTCAGCGACGAATGAAGCGGTGTGGTACGTGTGATTTTAAAACTTAAACGATTTAGACGCTGTGAGTGACAGATATATTTGAAACAACGGAATTGATAAAAAAATATCAATCATTTCGCGATTTCGCTTGATTTTTTACCATGAATGCATTAGAATGATGAAGTAATCTCTTTTGGTAAAAATAGATAAAGAGAAGAAAAGGCGAACTTTCGCATTGTACAAAATATAAGAACCGTGAAAAGGTAAAGCGGTTGCAAACTATACATATGTACAGTGGGGGACACTGAAATCCCCGGTTCGGTGAGAAATGTCAGACAAAAAAGACTGCTGGCATCGGATTTCACACAGACGGGAGGCGCCGGATAACAGGAAAGGGGTATTAAGATGGCTAAGATCGATTTAAGCAAGTACGGAATCACAGGAACAACGGAGATTGTTTACAACCCTTCTTATGAGATGCTGTTTGAAGAAGAAACCAAACCGGAGCTGGAGGGCTATGAAAAAGGCCAGGTCAGCGAGCTTGGTGCAGTAAACGTTATGACAGGTATTTATACCGGACGTTCCCCGAAAGACAAATTCATCGTTATGGATGAGAACTCTAAGGACACAGTATGGTGGACTTCAGACGAGTACAAGAACGACAACCATGTAGCATCCAAAGAGACCTGGAACGCAGTAAAGGATATCGCTTTAAATGAGCTCTCCAACAAGAGACTGTTTGTAGTAGATGCTTTCTGTGGCGCAAATAAAGACACCCGTATGGCGATCCGTTTTATTGTGGAGGTTGCTTGGCAGGCCCATTTCGTAAAGAATATGTTCATCGTTCCGACCGACGAAGAACTGGCTGATTTCGAACCGGACTTCGTAGTATACAACGCTTCCAAGGCTAAAGTTGAGAACTACAAAGAGCTTGGATTAAACTCTGAGACAGCTGTTGTCTTCAATATCACAAGCCGCGAGCAGGTTATCATCAACACCTGGTACGGTGGAGAGATGAAGAAAGGTATGTTCTCCATGATGAACTACTACCTTCCGTTAAAGGGCATCGCTGCTATGCACTGCTCCGCTAACACCGACTTAAATGGCGAGAACACCGCTATCTTCTTCGGACTTTCCGGAACCGGCAAGACTACCCTTTCTACCGACCCGAAACGTCTTCTCATCGGTGATGACGAGCACGGCTGGGATGACAACGGTGTATTCAACTTCGAGGGCGGCTGCTACGCGAAGGTTATCAACCTGGATAAAGAGTCTGAGCCAGATATCTACAACGCTATCAGACGTAATGCACTGCTTGAGAACGTTACCCTGGATGAGAACGGCAAGATCGATTTCGCTGATAAGAGCGTAACCGAGAACACCCGTGTATCCTACCCGATCGATCATATTCAGAATATTGTACGTCCGGTATCCTCTGCACCGGCAGCTAAGAACGTTATCTTCCTGTCTGCAGACGCATTCGGAGTACTTCCGCCGGTATCTATCCTGACACCGGAGCAGACACAGTACTACTTCTTATCCGGATTTACAGCAAAACTGGCTGGTACCGAGCGCGGCATTACCGAGCCGACCCCGACCTTCTCCGCTTGCTTCGGACAGGCTTTCCTGGAGCTGCATCCGACCAAATACGCAGAAGAGCTGGTTAAGAGAATGGAGAAGAGCGGAGCAAAAGCTTACCTCGTAAATACAGGCTGGAACGGAACCGGCAAACGTATCTCCATCAAAGATACCCGTGGTATTATCGACGCTATCTTAAATGGTGACATCCAGAAGGCTCCGACCAAGAAGATCCCGTACTTCAACTTCGAAGTACCGACCGAGCTTCCGGGCGTAGATCCGGCTATCCTGGATACCCGCGATACCTATGCAAACGAGGCTGAGTGGGAAGAGAAAGCAAAAGATCTGGCAAGCCGTTTCATCAAGAACTTCGCTAAATACGAAGGAAACGAAGCTGGCAAGGCTCTGGTAAAGGCTGGTCCGCAGTTATAATGCCAGAAATAAATGGTAAATAAATCCAAGAGGTAAACCTGGTGAGATAGAAAACCTCCAGTTTGTTTGGATGAGAAATGTGATTCTCATTCGAATGGACTGGAGGTTTTTTGTTTCATAGGAAATTACGTCCTATGAAACAAAAAACGCTCCGCGAGGATGCGCACTCGCGCGAAGCAGAAACATGTCGCAAGCGACCGCGCTCGGCGCGAGAATGTGCCAGGGCACATTCTTTTTCACTGCTGTAAAACACATGTTTGGATTTGAGTATTTCGTGAAGCTGATGGTTATGCTATAATAGAAGCACTTAGTGAGTTTTTAACTGGATTTTCATGTGTACGCTCGGAATCTTTCTGTGCTTGATTTTGTGAGATGATTTTTTACCAGTGGTGCTCAAATTTTAAATTCATAGAGAAGGGAGGATCCTGCCATGCAGAAAACAGTTTCCAGGCGCGCGTACATTGCCATTGATTTAAAATCGTTCTACGCATCGGTCGAGTGCATCGAGCGAGGTCTGGATCCGTTGACGACGAATCTGGTCGTGGCGAATCCATCGCGGACGGAGAAAACGATCTGTCTGGCGGTATCGCCGCCGCTGAAATCCTATGGTGTGCCGGGGCGTCCCAGGTTATTTGAGGTGATTCAGCGGATTAGGGAAGTCAATGAGGAACGCCGCAGACGGGCGCCGGGACGCCAGTTCCGGGATAAATCGTGGAGAAATGATGAATTAAAGGCGGATCCGTCGCTGGCGGTCAGCTATCTGGTTGCGCCGCCGAGAATGGCGCACTATATGAAATGGAGCACGCAGATCTACCAGATTTATCTCCGGTATGTGGCACCGGAGGACATCCATGTGTATTCGATCGACGAGGTATTCATGGATGTTACGGAATATCTGGGAATTTACAAGGTTTCGCCGCGCGAGCTGGCAAAGCGTATCATCCGCACGGTGTTAGAGGAAACGGGCATCACGGCGACGGCGGGGATCGGGACGAATCTGTATCTGTGCAAGGTGGCGATGGATATTGTGGCGAAGCACGTGGAAGCGAACAAGGACGGCGTGCGGATTGCCGAGCTGGATGAGCAAAGCTATCGGGAACTTTTGTGGACGCATGAGCCGCTGACCGATTTCTGGCGGGTTGGACCAGGATACCAGAAGAAACTCTGGCAGGCGGGACTTCGGACGATGGGCGATATTGCGCGTTGTTCACTGGGAAAACCGGGCGAGTTTTACAGCGAGGAACTGCTGTACCAGATGTTCGGCGTCAATGCTGAGCTTCTGATTGACCATGCGTGGGGCTACGAGCCGTGCACGATCGCACAGATACGGGCATACAAGCCGCAGAGCAGCAGCCTGGGCTGCGGGCAGGTGCTTCCCTGTCCGTACACGGCGGATAAGGCGCGGATCGTGGTACAGGAGATGATTGACGGGATCTCGCTGGAGCTGGTGGAAAAACGGCTGGTGACCGATCAGCTCGTTCTAACGGTCGGATATGACATCGAAAACCTGACCCGCCCGGAGATACGGAAAGTATACAAGGGACCGGTGACAACCGATCGCTACGGGCGGCGTGTGCCGAAGCATGCACATGGAACGTGGAATCTGCCGCGTGCGACTTCGTCCTCGAGCGAGCTTCTGGAGGCGATGGCGGCTCTGTATGATAAGATTGTCAACCCGGCGCTTCTCATCCGCCGGATGTCGCTCTCGGCATGTCATGTGGTAAATGAGAAAATGGCGAAAGAGCGTGAACAGAAGGAAACATTTGAACAGCTTGATTTGTTTACCGATTACGCAAAAAAGGAAGCAAAAGAGAAGGAAGAACAGAAAAAACGTGAGCGGGAGCGCCGGATGCAGGAAGCGCTTCTGACGATCAAGAAAAAATACGGAAAAAACGCGGTGCTGCGCGGGATGAACTTTGAGGAAGGCGCGACCGCCAAGGAGCGCAACGGGCAGATCGGGGGACATCAGGCGTAGATGGAAGCTGTGCCTGCTGAACTGTATGCCTGAGAAAAGAACCATTGGGTGATATTTGACAAAAAAGAAATTGCGGTGGAAAAGGAAAAATGGGAGATCCATATAGAGTGAATAAATTTGAAAACTTAAAAGGTGGACGAAGCCAAACCTCAAAAGGGCAGGAAAGTGACGCCCAGCGCCGCTACGGCGATATCCTCGGTCATTCTTACCCATTTCCCTTGCGCCATGCACGGATGCCGGTGGAGGACCGGGCGGCGCAGTTTGCCTCGTTTGCAGCACTGAATGGCTATGAGGAGGCGGTAGAGGAGGAAGCGCGTCTGACCGATCGGGAGATCGATCTGGATGACAGCGTGCGTGAGATGATCAATCAGACGCTTGTGGAAGCGGAGGAGCAGCTGATGCGTGGCGAGACGGTTTGGCTTTCTGTGACCTGGTTCCAACCGGACGTGCACAAGGAGGGCGGCGCTTACCGGACGGCAGCAGGACGATTGAAGAAAATCGACTATTACCGGCAGGTTTTGTGGTTGGCGGAAATAAAGAGTGGAAATCAGCCTGGACTTGAAAATATAGGCGGGGAGATCGCGGTAAATTTTCCACAGATCTGCCGTGTGGAGCTGATAGAAGAGGAAGTGGAGTGAAATGTTACATGGCAGCACAGTTGCTGAAGCTTTGTATAGACGTCCTGACCGGCAAAGGAAAATATCGTTACTGTTTACGGGTAGGCACTTTTGGAACCGAAAGTGCCGTAAGAAAACGTGGTGGCAGCAGGAATTTGCCGTATTTAAATGCGAAGCCACGGCAAATTCCGTTACTGGGCACGTATGCGTGAACAGTAATAAAATATCAGAAATCCGTAAGAAAAAAGCACTTTTACTTTTGAATGAAATAGGGTAGACTGTTAGAACAGAGAAAACCAGATAGAAGAGCTGAATACAGAGTATAAAGAAAAATATTTCACTGGTTTTAGAAACTAAAAAGTGCCTGGGAAGTTTTGAAAAATTTCAGAGAAGTCCCTGGGAACAGACAGGGAGCAGGCATAAGAACAGTCGGAAGGAGATTCAAATTATGAAAAAAAATTCGTTATATATTGCAGGAATTTGTGCAGCACTGTCGGTAGGTGCGCTTGGGTGCGCTTCCAGTGCAAAAGCGGGCGATGAGGAGACAAAGCCGGTTGTCGAAGATACGGAGGCAGCTGGGGAGGCCACTGCAGCGGAAACTATTTGTGTTTATGGTCCAGTTTCGGAGGTTACCAGCGATTCCGTCACGATCGACAATCAGTCGGGAATCAGCAGTGCCGGCGAGATGGTGATCACATTTTCACCGGAAACGCCGATTTTTGACGCAGAGACAGGCAATCCGGTCGATATGACCGAGGCGGAGACGGGAACAGTTGTATATGCCTACATCGGGGATGCGATGGCGATGAGCGAGCCGCCAATCACAAACGGACAGCTCTTCTTCGTCCATGTAACCGATGTGAGCGCCGTGCCGGTTTACACGGAGATCGAGTCGGTGAAAAAGAGTGCCGAGAATGATGATACCGTCTGTGTGAAAGCAAAGGATGGCGTGACCTATACGGTCAGCGCTGAGACACGTATTCTGCCGTATTTAACCCGGAACATCGTGACCGCAGACGATCTGGAAGCGGGAAAGAAATGCGCGATCTGGGCGGACGCGGAAGGAAAGGTATCGAGACTGGTGCTGTTTCAGCAATAAGGGCGGATGTGCATAAAGCGATAAAATTATAAATATGTCATGTAGATCGGACGGTTTGAACAGCGAAAAATACAGCGAAAAACCGTCCGATTTTTGGTTTGACTTTTTGTTGCACAGTAAAATACATTTGAGAAACAAAAAAATTGCATAAATGCATATTGGCTGCTCTGGTTGAAGCGCCGGAAAAGCAGACGTTCAGTCTGTATGTAGATGAATTGCTATGTGACAAGACAGATGTAATAAAAAGTGTCAAAATTTCATTGACACAGCTTTTCTCTTAGAGGTATAATCACAGAAGTTTACCGTGTGGAAGCTATATGGACAGAGAAATATGGCGTGGCAAAGATGTCGGATACATTGTAAAGAAGAAAATGAACCGCAGCTGTCGGAAAAATGGTATGGTTTCTGTCAATCGATGGGGATTCAGAAGCGTGAACAGAGCGGTGAAAAAAGGAGAGGGAAAAGAGATGGATCAGGAGATAAAGCAGCGGATCGAGACATTAAAAAAAGAGAAGGATGCCGTGATTCTGGCACATTATTACGTAGATGGAGAAGTGCAGGAGATTGCCGATTATGTGGGCGATTCGTATTATCTGGCGGAGCTGGCGACGACGGTGCCGCAGAAGACGATCATTTTCTGTGGCGTGTCATTTATGGGCGAGAGTGCGAAGATTTTAAGCCCGGAGAAGACGGTTATCATGGCAGACCGGAGCGCGGACTGTCCGATGGCTCACATGGTTGAGGTGGAGAAGATCCACGAAGTACGCAAAGAGTATCCGAATGTGGCCGTTGTCTGTTATGTGAACTCGATGGCGGAGATCAAGGCAGAATCGGATGTCTGTGTTACCTCATCGAATGCACTCAAAATCGTGAAAAAACTGCCGAACAAGGATATTTTCTTTATTCCGGATGAGAATCTGGGACGTTTTATCGCAAAAAAAGTGCCGGAGAAACATTTTATTTTCAATGACGGTTTCTGCCATGTACATAAGAGTATTCATGCGGAAGATGTAAAGAAAGCAAAAGAGCTGCATCCGGAGGCAGTTGTGCTGGCGCATCCGGAGTGTACCGGAGATGTGCTGGAGCTGGCAGATTTTGTCGGAAGTACCTCCCAGATTATTGATTATGCGACGAATTCGGATGAGAAAGTCTTCCTGATCTGCACCGAGATGGGCGTGTTTTATGAACTGCTGCAGAAGAACCCGGAGAAGAAGTTTTTCTCCGTAGGTCACCGTCAGTTTTGCCCGAATATGAAGAAGATTCATCTGGACAGCGTACTGCGGGCGCTGGAAAATCCGGAGGAGGAAGTGGAGATGGATGAGACGATGCGGCAGAGGGCGGTTGGTCCGCTGGCGCGGATGCTGGAATTGGCAAAATAAAGGAATAAATAAAGATACAATATAAACAAATAGACCCAAAAGGATCATTCAAAGGATTCCCACAGAAAATGCTGCAAATCAGCGTTTACTGTGGGATTTAAATTTTAAATGGAGCGGCTCTGCTTATTCAGCCACAACCGCTTTCACAATCTCCGCAATATACATATCATGATAGTCCTTTTCCGGATAGAACTTGCTGTCAGCGTCCTTATCGATAAAATCTGCCGGATTCATGGATGTGCGGTACATTTTGCGGCAGATGAGGATGGTGTCAGCTTCTTCAAATGCCGGTACGCCGTCGATGAAAACCGGGGTCAGGCCGGCTTCCTTGATTTTGTCGTGGTCACGGCCAGATACGGAGCCGCAGAGTTTGAGGGCATCGCGGTGTCCGTCTTTTAAAAAGCTGACAGAGAAGAGTTCTTCTTTGTCTACAAATTCTTTGGTGTAGCGCTGGGGACGGATATAGCAGGTAACAGCCGGTTTGCCCCAGAATACGCCTGCGCCGCCCCAGCTGGCAGTCATGGTGTTGAATTTATCCTCGGTGCCGGCGGTTAAAAGCATCCAGTCGGAACCGATGCGGGTAAACGGGTTAAAATTTAATTCTTCTGGCTTTATTTCTTTGAAGCTCATCGAAAAATCCTTCCTTTCCTGTCTGAATTGATCATTCTGTGAGTACCTTACCATTATCAGAGAAGAAAATCAAATATATTTTCGAAAATTCATTGACAGATGAGAAAAAAAGAGGTAGTCTTTAAATCGAGGTTAGAGATATCTAACTTGAGTTGCGGCATTCTAACCTGAGTCTGTTCATGCTAATTATGTTTTGTTTTTGATGAAACACAATATAATATGAGCACTTAGTGCGAGTCGTATCTAAGGACTTAATGAGGCTGAGCCAGAGGCAAAAGCGGAATTTAGTACTTGCAAAAAGAGTGGCAAGCAGAGTATGCTATATATTTTAAACGAACAGTTAGTCTGCACTAATAAAAAGCCGGGTTGTGGACGGAAACGGCAGATGTGCGGCAAAATAATTTAGAAGATATGGAAAGAGAGATGATACGATGCAGCAGAGAGAGCAGATTATCGGCGAACTGAAGAGACGGGGGAAACGGATGACCGATCAGAGAAAGATCATGTTGGATGTGATCCTGGAGGGAAGATGGAGTAGTTGTAAGGAGATCTACTACGAGGCATCCAAGCGCGACCCGGGGATCGGCAAGGCAACGGTGTACCGGATGATTGCAGTGCTGGAAGAAATCGGCGTTTTAAACCGTTGCCGCCAGTATTCTCTGCGGAATGAGGATGAGCTGTCAAGTATAACTTCGGATGCTAGCTGATAAAAAATCTCAATAAGGAAAGTTAGGTTTGACTATCATGGGGGTAAGCTGTTACCATCTACTTGTACCTCAGAAATGAGTCATTAAACGCAGCAATATTCGCATTTGAAATGGAATAAAGAGTTTTCAAAAATCATATGTGAATATAATTAGATAATATCAGAGGAGGAGTAATCATGATGGACATTTTCAAATTAAAAAAATTAGGTTTATTTGCAGGCGGCGTTTTGTTCGGAACAGCAGGTGTTAAGATTCTTGGCAGCGAGGATGCAAAGAAATTTTACGTAAACTGCGTAGCAGCCGGACTTCGTGCACGTGATTGTGTGATGACCACCGCTACCAATATTCAGGAGAACGCCGAGGACATCCTGGCTGAGGCAAAGCAGATCAACGAGGCTCGCGGCTATGAGAGCTTTGGTGAGGATGAGGATTTCAACGAGACTGCTGAGGCAACCGAGGCCGCACCGGAGGCTGAGAAGGCAGAGCAGTAATAGCAACTCCAAGAATACATGAATCTAAATAACAGGGGGGGCTGCCGCAAGATAGCATGGGATGCTGTCTCGCGGCAGCTCTTCTATAACCGGAGGAAGATGAATCATGAAATTCATTATAAAGCATGAAATCAAAGGAAGAATCCGTATCAGCCTTGCCCGGAAATTCCATACCGTGCGCGAAGCGGACGTTTTGGAACAGTATCTGCTTGGTCTGGACGGCGTGACGGCGGCTAAGGTGTATGAGCGGACAGCAGATGCGGTTATCTATTATAAGGAGGATCGGGAGGCGGTACTCGTACAGGTAGCGGCGTTTGATGGTCAGATTACCGAAAAACAGGAGATGGCAGTTAAAAGCAGCGGACGCGCCCTGAATCAGGAGTACAAAGAAAAGCTGATTCAGAAGGTACTGACCCGCTTTGCAACGAAGACATTTCTCCCGGCGCCGGTCCGTGCGGTATACACGTCCGTGCAGGCGATTCGTTATATCGTGAAAGGTATCCACTGCCTCGTATTTAAGCGCAAGCTGCATGTGGAGGTGCTGGATGCGACGGCGATCAGTGTTTCCCTTCTGCGCCGCGATTTCAATACGGCTGGCTCCGTTATGTTCCTGCTCGGCGTCGGTGAGCTTCTGGAGGAGTGGACACATAAGAAATCCGTTGGTGATCTGGCGCGGAGCATGTCCTTGAATGTGGAAAAGGTCTGGAAGAAAGTGGACGGGACCGAAGTCCTTGTACCGCTTTCGGATGTTACCGCGGGCGACGAGCTGACCGTCCATATGGGTACAGTGATTCCGCTGGATGGTGTCGTAGTAAGCGGCGAGGCGATGGTAAACCAGGCTTCGATGACCGGCGAATCCCAGCCGGTCAGAAAAGAGCCGGGCAGCTATGTTTACGCAGGAACCGCGCTGGAAGAGGGCGAGATTACCTTCAAGGTAGAAAAATCCGCCGGCTCCACCCGTTATGAGCGTATCGTACAGATGATCGAGGATTCGGAGAAGCTCAAATCATCCGTTGAAGGCAAGGCATCAAACCTGGCAGATGCACTCGTTCCGTGGAGTCTGGGCGGTACCGCGCTTACCTATCTGTTGACCCGCAATGCGACGAAAGCACTGTCGATCCTGATGGTTGATTTCTCCTGTGCACTGAAACTGGCAATGCCGCTTGCAGTCCTGTCTGCGATGCGTGAGGCAAGCCAGCATCACATTACGGTCAAGGGCGGCAAGTTCCTGGAGGCAGTTGCCGAGGCAGAGACGATCGTATTTGACAAGACCGGAACACTGACCAAGGCAAAACCGGTTGTATCCGATGTAGTATCTTTCAACGGCATGGAGAAGGAAGAACTGCTTCGTATCGCAGCCTGCCTGGAAGAGCATTTTCCGCACTCGATGGCAAATGCGGTCGTACAGGAAGCGAAAAAACGTCATCTGGTACATGATGAGATGCACTCGAGAGTGGATTACATCGTAGCGCACGGTATCGCTACCTATGTGGGCGAAGAACGCGTCGTGATTGGAAGCCACCATTTCGTATTTGAGGATGAGAAGTGCACACTGCCGGAGGATGGAAAAGAGAAGTTTGAGAACCTTCCGGAAAATTGTTCCCATCTTTACATGGCAATCGGCGGACAGCTTGCAGCCGTTATCTGCATCGAGGATCCGCTGCGTGAGGAAGCACCGTCTGTCATCCGCCAGTTAAAAGAGGCTGGATTTAAGCGCATTGTCATGATGACCGGCGACAGCGAGCGGACCGCAGCGGCGATCGCGAAGAGGGTCGGCGTGGATGATTATTTCTCCGAGGTACTTCCGGAGGATAAGGCGCGCTTTGTTGAGGAAGAGAAGGCGAAAGGTCACAAAGTTATCATGATCGGTGACGGCATCAACGATTCACCGGCCCTGTCAGCGGCAGACGCGGGCATCGCAGTAAGCGAGGGCGCGGAGATTGCCAGAGAGATCGCGGATATCACGATCAAGAAAGATTCCCTGGATGAAGTCGTGCTTCTGCGTCATCTGAGCATGGATCTGATGAAACGTGTCCATGGAAACTACCGTTTCGTTATCAGCTTCAACCTAGGTCTGATTCTCTTAGGCGTGGCTGGTATCATCACACCGTCGATGTCGGCGCTGCTGCACAACAGCTCGACACTGGCGATCAGCTTAAAGAGCATGACGAACCTGCTGCCGGAGGAAGAGCGGGAAGAAGCATAAAAATGCGCCCTGCTTAGTTGGCTTTTAATAAAATATAATAAAAATAGACGGGCAGAAAGAATGGAAAGGAAATTTTATTCTTTCTGTCTGTTTTTTTGCGTTAAATTGCGAAAAAGTAAAACTAAATACTGGACTATATTCTGTAAAAATCTAACAATGAATCAAATGACACTAAACGTATAAATGTATGTTTATAACAGTTATAAATTTCAGTATTGACATACAGATGAAATGTGATATGATCATAATGTAAATGGACTTACCAATTTACCATTATACCAAAAGATAATCAAAGAAATAAAAAGATAATTGAAGGAGGAACGGATATGTATAAGTTATCACAGTTGACAGAAGATGGTTCTATTATGTTACACGGACAGAAAATTGCAGATACAATCCTTTATGTAAATGGAGATTTTGTTAAAAAATCAGAAGCCGTTATCTCCGTATATGACAGTGGTTTTCAGCATGGAGATGGCGTATATGAAGGAATCCGTGCATATGGACGAAAAGTATACCGTCTGGATGAGCATATCAAACGTCTGTATGAGTCCTGTTACACGCTGGGAATCGATATAGGAAAGACCAAAGATGAGATGAAGGAAATTGTAAAAGAGCTGATTCGTCGAAATCTGGATGCAGGATTTACTGATTTACATATGCGTTTACAGGTGACGCGCGGATTTAAAGCACAGACAGGTATGCATCCGACTTTAAATGTGACGAATGCGTCGATCGTTATCTGTGTGGATCAGAAACCCCCTATTTTCAATAAAGAGGGAATTACGCTGGTAACAACCTGGCTGAAACGCTATTCCCCGTCTTACATGGATCCGAAGATTCATTGCTGCAACCAGCTGAACCAGATTATGGCGGCGTGTGAGGCAATCCGTCAGGGAGCGGATGAAGCAATTATGCTTGACCAGAATGGTTATGTGGCGGAGACAAACTCTACGAACTTACAGATGATTAAAGATGGAGCATTAATACTTCCGACTTTAGATTCACAGCTTCCGGGAATTACGAGAAAAACAATGATTCAGATAGCAAAAGAGATGGGAATGGAAGTACAGGTAAGAAACGTATCTGTTTCAGAGTATTATAATGCGGATGAGGTATTTATCTGTGGTACAGTCGGAGAAGTGGTTCCGGTTAAAATGATCGATGGAAAGAAGATTGGTACACAGATTCCTGGTCCGATAACAGAAAAGTTTTCACAGGAATATAAGAAGATGACAGAAACGCTGGGAGTGTCGATTGATGATTGAACATCATAAAAGAAAGTGCACTCTGTGAGGGAACGGGTAAAACCGTAAGCGTGAGATTCATATAGGGGTTTATAAAGAGGGATGGTAGAAGAGAAACATATGATTCGAGCGAAAGGACGGAATGAATATGAAAGAGAAAAGAAAACCGGGTTTTGGGGCTGCGATGCTTCCAATATTGGTGATGGCGTTCGTGTTGGGAATTGGTTTTGGAAAGTTCAGACTAAGTGTGGAAGTACTCTTACTTGTTTGTTCCTTCTTTACGGTGCTTTTAGGATTGTTTTATGGAACAACCTGGAATGAGATTGCAGATGCGGTTTCGGAAAAGATAGGAAAGTCATTTATGGCGATTTTTATCTTTGTATTTGTTGGAATGATTATCGGAACCTGGATGTTATCAGGAACAATTCCTATGTTGATTTATTATGGCCTGAAGCTCTTAAATCCACAGCTGTTTCTGATATCGGCTTTTGTGATTACAGTAATTGTTTCTGTGTGTACGGGAACCAGTTTTGGATCGGTCGGAACCGTCGGGCTGGCACTTATCGGAGTAGCGCAGGGATTGGGCGTTAATCTTCCGGCAGCAGCGGGCGCAATTATTTCAGGTGCTTATTTTGGAGATAAAATGTCACCGCTTTCAGATACGACAAATCTGGCTCCGGTAGCAGCCGGAACCACTTTGTTTGAACACATCCGGCATATGTTTTATACGACGGTCCCGGCGGCGCTTGTCTGCTTAGTGGTATATTTTATAGCTGGACGTACTGGAATGGTAGTTTCATCGGTCGATGCATCTGCGGCAAATGAGATGACAGAGGGGCTTGCTTCTATTTATCATTTTAATGTGTTTTTATTGCTTCCTCTGGTGGTTGTGCTGGTTGGTTCAGCGATGGGAAAACCAACGATTCCGGTTATGTTTACAGCATCGGTTCTGGCGGGAGTTTTAGCGATTGTATTTCAGGGAGCGACGGTTGCAAAGATAATTTCGGCAGCATATAGCGGATTTTCTTTATCCATGCTGGGAATTGATCCGGAAACAGTGACAGGAAGCATTAAAACGCTGGTAGAGCGGGGCGGAATGACAAGCATGATGGCAACGGTGCTGAAAGTGCTCTGCGCATTTCTATTTGCAGGTGCTATGAGTGCGGCTGGTTTTATGAATGCAATCTTGGAAAAATTGAAAACATTCGTACACAGTGACGGAACTTTGATTCTGGTAACGGTTATTTCAGTCTTGATTATTGCGCTGATTGTTGGAAATGCATATATTCCGATTTTGATGGGCGGAGAATTGTTCAGTGAGTCCTTTAAGGAAAGAAATCTGGCACCGCAGAATCTTTCCAGAACACTGGAAGATGCAGGAACCTGTTCCATTCCTCTGGTTCCGTGGTCAGCGGGAGGCGCGTATATGTCGGGAACGCTGGGAGTCTCTACGTTCGCATATGCCCCGTGGGCAATCTTTTGTTACGCAGGTTTTTGTTTTGCGGTTCTCTGGGGCTTTACCGGGTTTGGAATCAAAAAATTAAACAAGGATAAATAAGACAGTTCATTAAGTAAGTCAAACAGATGTAGGATGGGGAGAGAAAACCTGTTTTACATCTGTTTTTCTAATTAAAAGGGTTATTTGAACGTTGCAGTGGAAAAAAGAAACAGGAGGAATGATGGGGGCAGAAAAATTAGATAAAAAACGATCGGGAGCTTTGGTGGGAGGAATTTTCCTGATTCTGGCAGTTCCAGTATGCGGGATCCAAGTACCGGTGCAGGCATTCTTTTTTCTTGCATGGATCTACGTGATTCTGTTTTTAGAAGCAAATTCTTATTCCTGGAATGAACTTCAGGAAGCAATGGCTCATTCTTGCACAAGGGCAGTTTCACCTATCTTTTTTCTTTTATGTGCAGGAGCGATGACAGGAATATGGAATCTGTCAGGTACGATTCCAGGACTGACGTATACAGGAATTTTGTGGATTCGTCCGGAATGGTATCCGGTCACCGCGTATGCAGGATGCTTTCTGTTTAGTTTTCTGACTGGTAGTGTGTTTAGTTCCTGTGGAACCATGGGAATCCTATTTTTAAATATTGGAACAAGTATGGGATATGAAGAGAAAATAGCAGCAGCTGTTATAATAGCCGGAGCATTTTGCGGCTATGGGATTTCTCCGATGTCGGATTTTGTGAATTTACTTTCATCCGGTGTTGAAATAGAACTGGTGAAAACATTGAAAGCAGAACGAAATAGTATCATTCCAACCATATGCGTTTGTCTGGCAGGCTGTTTTTATGTGGGATGGAAGAATGCAGAACTGGCAGGAATATCGATACAGGAAAGCAGTAAAATGATGCAAATATTCGGGAAAATGTGCCTGGGAATGCCCGTGTATATACCAGCTGCAGTGGTTCTTATATTTATGTTAATGAGAAAAAACGCCATGCATGCGTTGATGGCAGGCTGCGTGTCCGGGATGGCAGTGGCATTTTTTTACCAGAAATATCGATGGCAGACAATTTTGAATGTTTTATGGAATGGACCGGACCAAGGATCCTATTTTCACAGCGGAGGTATCAGCAGCATGGCTGGGACGGTTCTTTTGTTCCTTTTAGCGTTTAGTTTGTTTGGAATGCTTGAAAAAAGCGGGGCGATCCGATGCATGATGCAGCCGTTGTTTAAGTGGGCGGATACAGAGAAAAAAGGAAATATAGCAGCAATTTTATTTGCTTTTGTAGTAAATGTTTTTTCAGCATCGGCGATGTGTTCCCTGGTGATATCCGTCTCCTGCCTGATGCCGGTGTATGATGAAAAAGGCTGGAAACGGGAGAAAATGATTCATTCGCTCTTTCTGGGCGCTTTATATATGAGTCTTCTGGTCCCGTGGCATTCCAATGTTGTAACGCCGATGGGACTGTTGGGAGTGGCACAGGGATGCGCTTGTATTTTTTGGATTGTGCCGGTGCTGGAGGTTGTCTGCTATCTATTAACATTTGTTTTTTCACATAAATAATGATATAATCGATAGGCGTTAGGGAACGTAAATCAGCAGGAGGGAGACTGAGAATGTTTCAGCCAATCGAAGAAAATGTTTCAGTATATAAGAAGGTAGTCGCACAGATACAGGAAATGATCATGCACGGCGAATTAAAAAAAGGTGACCGGCTTCCGCCGGAGCGCCAGTTAGCCGAGATGCTCGGAGTTGGGCGACCGGCGCTCAAGCAGGCGATCAGTGCGCTGGAAGTGCTGGGGATTATCCGCAGCCGTCAGGGAGACGGCAATTATATTACGGCGGACACGGTCGAGGTGATCAATCCGCTGGCAATGCAGTTTTACTTAAAAAACGGCAAGATGGATGATATTCTGGAATTCCGCTATATCATGGAGGTGCAGATGGCGTCGCTTGCGGCCGCCAAGATCACGGAAGAGGAGATCGGGGAGTTTCAGGCGCTGATGGATTCGATGAAAGAGGCGATTGCGGGCGGAGCCGATCTGAAGACGCGCCAGTATTACAATAACCTGTTCCATTTCCGGGTGGTGAACCTCTCTGGAAACCAGCTGATCCGCCTGATTTATTCGAGCATCATGGATCTGGTGTCGGATCAGATCCGCCAGACGGACGGCATGTATTTCTATGAGAGCCATCTGAAGATTTTCGAGGCAATCAAGAACCGGAACCCGAAGGAAGCGGCGTACTATATGGCAGAACACTTCCAGAATAAGTTCCCGAATTATCAGTATTATATGGACGTTCATGCGTTGTAGGAAATTGTAGGAAAGAAGAGAACGGAGGACAAGTATTTCATGAAAAATGACTTATTCACAATCGGCAGCATCACGATCCACGGCTACGGTCTGATGATCGGCATCGGCATTATCGCTGCGTATTACCTGGCAGAGTACCGGGCAAACAAGCGGGGGATGGATGTCGATATGATCCTCTCGATCGCGATCTGCGGTGTTGTATGTGGAATTTTAGGTGCAAAACTTCTGTACTATGTCACAATCTTTGATGAAATTCTGGCAAACCCGAAGAAATTGCTAGATATCAGCGATGGATTTGTTGTGTACGGCGGCATCATCGGCGGCGTGCTGGGCGGCTATGTGCTGAGCCGGATCAAGCATATTTCTTTTTTCCAGTATGCGGATCTGGTCATGCCGTCGGTTGCGCTCGCGCAGGGCTTTGGACGGATCGGCTGTTTCCTGGCTGGCTGCTGCTACGGTATGCCGACCCACAGCCATTTTGCGATCGTGTTCCACGATTCGGACTTTGCCCCGAATAACATCCCGCTGGTTCCGACCCAGCTCATCTCAAGCGGTCTGGATTTTCTGCACTGCCTGCTGCTTCTCTATGCGGCGAAAAAGTGCAAAAAACAGGGGCAGGTGGTATCACTGTATCTGATCTGCTACAGTCTGGGACGCTTCGTGCTGGAATTTTTCCGCGGTGATTTGAACCGGGGAGCGGTCGGATCCCTCTCGACTTCACAGTTTATCTCGTTGTTTATCTTTGCGGCGGGCGTGGCGATGTTTGCGTTCTGCGGGAAGAGGACGGAAGTACCGTTAGAAAAGTAAAAATTTTACTGAGCAAAGGACAGGATCGCAGAGTATGTGGCAACATATAAATGTCAACCCAAATAAAAAATATTCTTGACATTTTACCAAAATCGCTGTATGATACCTCTGATATGGAAAATCTTAACATTTTAAGAGTCATCCATGCAAATATATCTGACCACCTGTGAAACAGGGAATGGCCATACGGACAGCCGGGTCAAATGCCGATTGGCAGTGCGAACTGCCCTATTGATTGAGTTAAAAGCTCAATTTTATAAGTTGGTTACTTTACAACCAGTGCTCATGCACATCAACTTGTAAAACGGTCAATAAGAGTGGTAAAAGTAGATATTTGCTATATAGACTCTGAATGTGAGATTTCTGTGGATAAAAAGGTTTGAAGCAATGTGCAGTATATGCGGTAAATAGGGACAAGGGAAGATTCCGCAGGTATACGGCAGATTTGTAAAAATAGAGCGAAGCAGAAAAAGAACGTTTTGCGGATGATGTGGAGACACGTCATCCGCTTTTTTGTTTCATAGGAAATTACGTCCTATGAAACAAAAAACGCTCCGCGAGGATGCGCACTCGCGCGAAGCAGAAACATGTCGCAAGCGACCGCGCTCGGCGCGAGAATGTGCCAAGGCACATTCTTTTTTATGTGTAATAGGAAATTCCTTGGAATTTCCTATTACATGATCAACACCATTTATATTTCAGGAGAAGGAAGATATGGATCACAGCGAAAAATTAAAATTATACGGCTTTAATAACCTGACAAAGGCGCTTAGCTTTAATATCTATGATGTCTGTTATGCCAAGACACCGAGGGAGCAGAAGGATTATATTGCCTACATCGATCAGCAGTATAATTCGGAACGTCTGACCCGGATCCTAACGTCGCTGACGGATATGATCGGGGCGCGGGTATTGAGTATTTCCCAGCAGGACTACGATCCGCAGGGGGCTTCGGTCACGCTTCTGATTGCGGAAGGTTCCATGATGCCGGTGCAGGGGGAGACGCAGGTGGCGCATCTGGACAAGAGCCATGTGACCGTCCATACCTATCCGGAATACCATCCGGAGACCTGTCTGGCGACCTTCCGGGTGGATATCGACGTGGCGACCTGCGGGGAGATCACGCCGCTTTCGACACTCGATTACCTGATTGGTTCGTTTGATTCGGACATCATCACGATGGACTACCGGGTGCGCGGGTTCACGCGGGATGTGGACGGAAAAAAGCTGTTTATGGATCGTGAGATCCGTTCGATTCAGGATTATATCTCCAAGGAAACGCTGCGGCGCTACGATGTGGTCGATATCAATGTGTACGAGGCAAATCTGTTCCATACCAAGATGATGCTGAAAGAGATCGACCTGCAGAATTATCTGTTTAAGACAGATGTCTATGAACTTCCGCCGACCACCAGGCTCAGTATTATGGACAGCCTGCGGCGGGAGATGATTGAAATTTTCAGCGGAAGGAATGTGTTTTAAAAGAAATGCTTTTTGAGAGGAAAGAGAATGGTTTGACTGGAAAATACGATAGAAGAAACGAATGAGTGAGTTTCAGGAGGAACGGCAGATGGAAGAAGAGAGAAGAAATCTGGAGCCGGGCGTCGGAAGGAGTACACGGCGCAGAAGGGAAGCTTCAGGACAGAAGGAAACAGGGGAAGGCAGTCGAAGCGGTGACGCGCTGACCCAGGAGCGCGCGCCGATCTATGAGGCGCTGGAAGCATTTCAGAAGATGCGCGTGGTGCCGTTTGATGTTCCGGGGCACAAGAGGGGGCGCGGCAACCCGGAGCTGACGAAACTTTTAGGAGAGACCTGCATGCGGCTGGACGTCAATTCCATGAAGCCGCTCGATAACCTCTGCCATCCAGTGTCCGTCATTGCGGATGCGGAGCAGCTGGCGGCTGAGGCATTCGGGGCGGCACACGCATTCCTGATGGTTGGCGGTACGACATCGGCGGTCCAGAGCATGGTGCTGACGGCAGTCAAGCGGGGCGAGAAGATTATATTGCCGCGAAATGTCCACCGCAGTGTCATGGGCGCGATGGTGCTTGGCGGTGCGGTTCCGGTCTATGTGAATCCGGCTGGCGATAAGAGACTGGGGATTCCTCTTGGAATGCGTGTGGAAGATGTGCGCCGGGCGATCAAGGAAAATCCAGATGCTAAGGCGGTGTTTGTGAATAATCCGACGTATTACGGCATCTGTTCGGATCTGCGCTCGATCGTAAAGCTGGCACATGAGCATGGGATGTTGTGTTTAGTTGATGAGGCGCATGGAACCCATTTTTATTTCGGGGAAAATATGCCGGTTTCCGCGATGGCAGCTGGGGCGGATATGGCGGCGGTTTCGATGCACAAATCGGGCGGGAGCCTGACGCAGAGCTCGATTCTTCTGACGGGTCCGGGTATGTCCGCCGGGTATGTCCGCCAGATTATCAATCTGACGCAGACGACGAGTGGTTCCTACCTGCTCCTTTCCAGCCTCGATATCTCCAGACGGAATCTGGCGCTTCGCGGGCGTGAGGCATTTAAGCAGGTGGTGGAGCTGGCGGAGTATGCGAGAACAGAAATCAACCGGATTGGCGGTTATTATGCCTATTCGAAGGAGCTGATAAACGGCGACAGCATTTATGATTTCGATGTGACCAAACTTTCAATTCACACGCGCGATATCGGGCTGGCGGGGATCGAGGTTTATGATCTTCTCCGGGACGAGTACGATATCCAGGCGGAATTTGGTGATCTGGGAAATATTCTGGCATATCTCTCCATCGGTGACCGACAGCGGGAGGTAGAGCGCCTGGTCAGCGCACTGGCGGAGATCAAGCGCCGATTCAGCCGGGATAAATCGACGCTGATGGATTTTGACTATATTGACCCGATCGTAGCGATGTCGCCGCAGGAGGCATTTTACGGAGAAAAAGAATCTCTTCCGATCCGCGAGACAGCCGGACGTGTGTGCAGTGAGTTTGTCATGTGCTACCCGCCGGGCATCCCGATTCTGACGCCGGGCGAGCAGATCACGGAAGAGATCATTGACTACATTGCGTATGCGCTGGAAAAAGGATGTTCAATGACTGGACCGGAGGATCCGGGGATTGAGCGCCTGAATGTGCTGAAATAGATAAGCAGTAGATAGAAAGGGGAAAATTATGAATTTCTGGTTTTCAGAGAATCATACGCCAAATGTAAAAATTTCCATCCGGGTGGATCGCCAGCTTTACAGCGGAAAGAGCGAGTTTCAGCGGATCGATGTCTTTGATTCGCCGGAATTTGGGCGGTTTCTGACTTTGGATGGATATATGATGCTGACGGAAAAGGATGAATTTATCTATCACGAAATGATCACGCATGTGCCGATGGCAGTGCATCCGTTGGTCAAAAAGGTACTGGTAATTGGAGCCGGGGATGGAGGCGTGATCCGGGAGCTGACCCGCTATCCGGAAATCGAGCACATCGACATGGTGGAGATCGACCCGCTGGTGGTGGAGGTCTGCCGGAAATATCTGCCGAAGACAGCGTGCCGTCTTGATGATCCGAGACTCTCGATCCACTATGAGGATGGGCTGAAATATGTCCGCTTTAAGGAAAATGAATACGATCTGATCATCGTGGATTCGACCGACCCGTTTGGACCGGGCGAGGGGCTTTTTACCCGGGAATTTTACGGGAACTGCTATAAGGCGTTAAAAGAGGACGGCATCATGGTCAATCAGCATGAAAGCCCGTTTTATGCCGAGGACGCGGAGGCGTGCAAGCGGGCACATAAGCGGATCGTAGAGTCGTTTCCGATCAGCCGCGTCTATCAGGCGCATATTCCGACCTACCCGTCCGGGCACTGGCTGTTTGGATTTGCGTCGAAGAAATACCATCCGTTAAAGGATTTGGATGAGACAAGATGGAACCTGCGGGGACTGGACTGCCGGTATTATACGACGACCCTGCATAAAGGGGCATTTTACCTGCCGGCATATGTGGAGGAGATGTTAGAAGATGTTGAAGGCAAATATTGAGACGTTTCTGGCGTGTGACGCCAGCTATGAGGAGGCGGGGATCGTGCTCTACGGCGCGCCGTTTGACTCGACCACTTCGTACCGCCCGGGCACCCGGTTCGGCTCACGGGCGATCCGCTCGGAATCCTATGGGCTGGAATCGTATTCGCCGTACCAGGATCGTGATCTGACCGATTACGCTGTGTTTGACGCGGGCGATCAGGAGCTCTGCTTTGGCGACGCATCGTTGGCGTTAAAGGATCTGCGGGAACGGGCGGCGGAGGTTGCCGGGGATGGCAAGATACCATTTATGCTGGGCGGCGAGCACCTGGTGACGCTGGCACCGGTGCAGGCGCTGGCAGAGAAATATCCGGATCTGCATATCATCCATTTTGATGCACATGCCGATCTGCGGGACGATTATCTGGGTGCGAAACTTTCGCACGCCTGTGTGCTGCGCCGCTGCTGGGAAGTCCTGGGAGACGGCAGGATCACGCAGTTTGGTATCCGCTCCGGCGACCGGGAGGAATGGCGCTGGGGAAAAGAACACGTGACGACGCATCCATTTATTGTGGATATGGAAGTCCTTCAGGAAACTCTTCGGAAACTGGAAGGAAAACCGGTGTATTTTACCCTGGATCTGGATGTGCTGGATCCGAGTGTGTTTCCGGGAACAGGAACGCCGGAACCGGGCGGAATCAGTTTTGAGGAACTTCGACGGGCAGTCACCCAGATCTGCAGCGCAGCTCGGATTGTTGGATGTGATGTGAATGAATTATCCCCGGCGCTGGATGCGTCCGGTGCATCGACGGCGGTGGCGTGCAAGATTGTAAGGGAGATGCTGCTGGCGCTGTTGGGAAATCCAAAGATTAAGTAAGAAATGTTTTTGGCGGGTCCCAAGGTCAAAAATTCTCCTGCAAGCAAGCTTGCGTCGAACTTCTGACCTTTTGACCCTGGTATCATCAAATAAAAGTGTGTGTTTGAGACATGAACTGAAAAGTGTTTGAACAAAAGCAAATGTGAAATTTGGATTATAAAATGGAACAAAAACAGAGTATATTTCAGAATACAGGAGGAAAAAAGATGGGAAAAGCGTTAATTATCGGATGTGGAGGCGTAGCTTCCGTAGCAATTCACAAGTGCTGCCAGAACAGCGAGGCATTTGAGGAGATCTGCATTGCAAGCCGGACGAAGTCCAAATGCGATGCGCTGAAAGAAAAATTAGAAGGAACCACCAAGACGAAGATCCAGACTGCGCAGGTGGATGCAAACAACGTGGATGAGCTGATTGCCCTGATTGAGAAATTTAACCCGGATGTGGTGCTGAACCTGGCGCTTCCGTACCAGGATCTGACGATCATGGATGCCTGCCTGGCGACGAAGACCCATTATATCGATACTGCGAACTATGAGCCGGAGGACACGGCAAAATTTGAGTACAAATGGCAGTGGGCATACCGTGAGAAATTTAAAGAGGCGGGCATTACCGCACTTCTGGGAAGCGGCTTTGATCCGGGTGTAACCGGTGTATTTTCGGCGTATGCGCTGAAACATGAGTTTGACGAAATCAATTACATCGACATTCTGGACTGCAACGGCGGCGACCACGGCTATCCGTTTGCAACCAATTTTAACCCGGAGATCAATATCCGGGAGGTGTCGGCAAACGGTTCTTACTGGGAAGATGGACACTGGGTAGAGACGAAACCGATGGAGATCAAGAGAGAGTATGATTTTGACGGCGTCGGCATGAAGGATATGTATCTGCTTCACCATGAGGAGATCGAATCGTTGGCGCTCAATATGCCGGGAATCAAGCGGATCCGCTTCTTCATGACCTTCGGTCAGAGTTACCTGACCCATTTAAAGTGTCTGGAGAACGTCGGCATGACTTCGATCGAGCCGATTATGTACGAAGGAAAAGAGATCGTACCGCTGCAGTTCTTAAAGGCAGTGCTTCCGGATCCGGCATCCCTTGGTCCTCGTACTGTTGGAAAAACGAATATCGGATGCATTTTCCAGGGTAAGAAGGATGGAAAAGAGAAGAAGTATTACTTATATAATATCTGTGATCATCAGGAGTGCTACAAAGAGGTTGGTTCCCAGGCGATCTCCTATACAACCGGTGTACCGGCGATGATCGGTGCGATGCTGGTGATGAATGGAACCTGGCAGAAACCGGGCGTTTATAATATTGAAGAATTTGATCCGGATCCATTTATGGATGCGTTAAATAAATGGGGACTTCCGTGGAAGGAATCCTGGGATCCGGCACTGGTGGATTAAGATAAAAATGCCTCCATGTAAGAAACTGGTTTTATTTTGCGCTTTTTAGGCGCAGGAAGAGAATGGACAGGGAAGCTGGAAGCGAGAAGGAAAGGAAGGAAAACAGATGCAGGAACGGGAGGCGGCTGGGGTTCTCCGGGACACGGCGGCGATCCGCACGCCATTTTATGTGGTGGATGAGACGCTTTTAAAGAAAAATCTGGAAATTTTGAAAGATACGGCAGAGCGGGCTGGATGCCGGATTCTGCTGGCACAGAAAGCATTTTCCATGTATTCGGTCTACCCGCTGATTCGTCAGTATCTGTCGGGAACCGCGGCGAGCGGGCTTTATGAGGCGCGACTTGGAAAAACGGAGTTTGGCGGGGAGACCCATGTGTTTTCTGCCGCCTACCGCCCGGATGAGTTTGATGAGATTTTAAATTATGCCGACCACATTGTTTTTAATACGCCGGGGCAGGTGCTGAAATATGGTGAAAAAGTAAAAAAAGCCGGAAAACAGGCGGGACTCCGGCTGAACCCGGAGTGTTCCACGCAGGAGGGTCACGCGATCTATGATCCGTGTGCGCCGGGATCCCGCATGGGGACGACTCTTTCGATGCTTTCGGAGGCGGGAAACTTTGAAGAAACCATCCTTCCGTATCTGGATGGATTTCATATGCATACGCTCTGCGAGCAGAATTCAGATGACCTGGAGACGACGCTGCGGGCAGCGGAGGAGAAGTTTGGAGCCTGGTTTTCAAAGGTAAAATGGCTGAATCTGGGCGGCGGACACCACATTACGAGAGAAGATTATGACCGGGAACGCCTGATCCGCCTGGTGCGCGGGCTGCGCGAAAAATATGGTGTGGAAGTATACCTGGAACCGGGCGAGGCAGTTGTCTTAAACGCGGGATTTCTTGTAACTTCCGTGCTGGAGACGATGGAAAACGGCATGCAGATTGCGATTCTGGATACCTCGGCAGCCTGCCATATGCCGGATGTGCTGGAAATGCCGTACCGTCCGCCGCTTATCGGAGCGGGAGAAGCGGGCGAAAAGCCGTATACGTTCCGCCTGGGCGGACCAACCTGTCTTTCGGGGGACTGCATCGGGGATTATTCGTTTGATGCACCGCTAAAAGAGGGCGGACGGCTGGTGTTTGGCGATATGGCGCTCTATACGATGGTCAAAAATAATACCTTTAATGGAATGCCGCTTCCGTCGATCGTATACCGGCATGAAGATGGGACAGCGGAAGTGGTGCGGGCGTTTGGATATGAGAATTTTGTGGGACGGTTGTAAGTCTGGGGCGAACCGGGGATTGTATTTTTTTAATAAAAAGAGTAAAATGAAGAGACTTGCAGAAAGATTACAAAGAATGCCTGCGGGGACAGCCGTTACACAATATGGAAATAACGGTTGCACAAGTTTTGGAGAATAAAAGGATAGAGAGATAAAGTTATGATACAGGACATCGCACCACATCGCTATGACAATACATACCACGTTCAGAAACCTGGAGCACAGGACTACGTCTTCTGCATCCAGAAAGGCCGGATTCTTCTGCGTGAGACCGCGGAGGAACATGTGCTTACTATCCCGCGCCGGGAGGAGATTGAGGCGGCAGTTCCGGAACTGATGGATCGGGCGGTCTATCTCTTTTCGGTTGATGAGAAGCCATATTTTCTGGTCAGTGTGCCGGAGAAAGAAGCAGAAGAGATTCTGGCAAAGCTAAAAGAAGGGGCTGGTCAGATGGCTGTTTCGGACAAAAATAATATGGAAGCTGGGAAGACGGATTCTGGCACACTGGAAGGGGCAGAAAAAGAGTTGGAACAGCTTTACTATGCATGGAAAACGCCGACCGACATCCGTGCGATGGAGCCGATGCACCAGGCATTTGCAGCGATCACGGCGGTGCAGCTGTGGCGCTGGAGACAGAGCCGTCAGTTCTGCGGGCGCTGTGGGGCAAAGACGGAGGACAGCAAGATCGAGCGGGCGCTCGTCTGCCCGGTCTGCGGCCAGACGGAATATCCAAAGATCTCCCCGGCAGTCATTGTGGCGATCACGAACGGGGACAAACTTCTTATGTCGCGCTACCGCGTCAACCACAGTACCTACCGTGGATATGCGCTGATTGCTGGATTTGTCGAGATCGGGGAGACATTTGAAGAGACCGTCCGTCGCGAAGTGATGGAGGAAGTCGGGCTGAAAGTTAAAAATATCCGCTATTTCAAGAGTCAGCCGTGGGCGTTTACTGATACGGAGATGATCGGATTTTTTGCAGAACTGGATGGAGACGATAAGATCCGGCTGCAGGAGGACGAGCTTTCTGAGGCAGGCTGGTATACGCGTGAGGAGATCCCGGACGATGCACGCCTCATCAGTGTCGGAACCGAGATGAAGATGTATTTTAAATACGGTCCGGACTGGGAAAAAAAGTGGCAGGAACACCAGAAATGATGTGTTGATATATCGTTAATGTACACAGGTAGGCACTTTTGGAACCGAAAGTGCCGTAAGAAAACGTGGTGGCAGCAGGAATTTGCCGTATTTAAATGCAAAGCCACGGCAAATTCCGTTACTGGGCACGTATGCGTGAACAGTAATGATATATCTCTGAGGAATACAAAGCATTCCTTTTAATTAGTTGACAAACTGAGAATTGGTTGCTATCATTAAGGCTATACGAACAAGACAGAAGATCAAGGTGGGAAGATTGCATGAGCAGAATTGTGTTATCATTGCTGGTAGATAATACTGCCGGCGTTTTAAGCCGTGTGGCTGGACTTTTCAGCCGCCGCGGATATAATATCGAAAGTCTTACAGTTGGCGTGACCGCGGATCCGAGATACTCCCGTATGACGGTTGTATCGCTGGGCGATCATCAGGTTCTGGAGCAGATTCAGAAGCAGCTTGGAAAACTGGAAGATGTACACGACATCAAGGAACTGCGGGAAGGTCATTCCGTATATCGTGAGCTGATGCTCGTCAAGGTGAGGGCAAATGCGAACCAGCGGATGGCGATCAATGCGATTTCCGAGATTTTCCGTGCGTCGATTGTCGATGTGGGAAAAGATTCTGTCACTGTTATGCTGACAGGCGACCAGTCCAAACAGGACGCGCTGATTAATCTTCTGGAAGATTATGAGATTCTGGAATTAGCCAGAACAGGTCTTACCGGTCTTTCCAGAGGTGCGGATGATATCCGCTATCTGCCATAGTACATCAGTCGATAGACTGGATACAAGGCATTCAACAGGTTTACAAAGTCTGGTCCAAAGACGCACAGAGAGGCGCCGGTCTATGCTTTATAATAAATTTATTTTATTTTTGTTAGATCCAAGGAGGAAATGAAAAATGGCAGCAAAGATTTACTATCAGGAAGATTGTAATTTATCCTTATTAGAAGGACAGAAGATTGCTATTATCGGTTACGGCAGCCAGGGTCATGCACATGCCCTGAACTTAAAAGAGTCCGGATGCGATGTTATCATCGGTCTTTACAAGGGCAGCAAGTCTTGGGCAAAAGCAGAGGCACAGGGATTTAAAGTATACACCGCAGCAGAGGCTGCAAAACAGGCTGATATCATCATGATCCTGATCAACGATGAGCTTCAGGCAGATATGTACAAGAAAGACATCGAGCCAAACCTGGAAGAGGGCAACATGCTTATGTTCGCTCATGGCTTTAACATCCACTTCGGATGCATCAAACCGCCGAAGAATGTCGATGTAACCATGATCGCTCCGAAGGCACCGGGTCACACTGTAAGAAGTGAGTATCAGGCTGGTAAGGGTACACCGTGTCTGGTAGCAGTAGAGCAGGATTATACAGGCAAGGCACTTGACCGTGCACTGGCTTATGGTCTTGGCATCGGCGGCGCTAGAGCAGGTCTTCTGGAGACTACATTCCGTACCGAGACTGAGACAGACCTCTTCGGTGAGCAGGCAGTTCTTTGTGGCGGTGTTTGTGCTCTGATGCAGGCTGGTTTCGAGACTCTGTGTGAGGCTGGTTATGACCCGAGAAATGCTTACTTCGAGTGTATCCATGAGATGAAGCTGATCGTAGACCTGATTTATCAGTCTGGTTTCGCTGGTATGAGATACTCCATCTCCAACACAGCTGAGTACGGCGATTATGTAACCGGACCGAAGATCGTTACCGCTGAGACAAAGAAAGCTATGAAGAAAATTCTGTCCGATATCCAGGACGGTACCTTTGCAAAAGAGTTCTTACTGGATATGTCCCCGGCAGGTCGTCAGGTACACTTCCAGGCTATGAGAAAGCTTGCTTCCGAGCATCCGTCTGAGAAAGTCGGCGCAGAGATCCGTAAGCTTTACAGCTGGAACAACGAGAACGATAAGCTGATCAACAACTAATCGTTTTTCGAGTATAGGAAATCTTATACAGGGCTGCTGCAGGTTTGCAGCGGTCCTGTTTTTTGTGTAATAGGAAATTCTTTGGAATGTTCTATTACACAAAAAAGGCACATTCTTTTTATATGAATGGGAAAGGAAACGCGGATGAAACGCTATGATGACGTAAATATAATCAAGGCATACGCCTGTCTGGCGGTTTTTGGAAGTCACTGGTTCGGTACATTCGGGAGCTGGGGGAGCAATAAGGTAAATGCGCTGATGGAAATAGGACCGCTTCCCCTGTTCCGCTATGGAACCTTCGGGGTTAGTCTTTTTTTGATGATCAGCGGAATGCTGATAGCCGATAAGGTATATTCCGGGCGGTTTACTTCGTGGAGCTCGGAGATCCTGCGCCGCTATCTGAAACTGACCTGCCCGCTGACGGTCACCTTTCTGCTGGCATATCTATTTTACCGGGGCGGTCTCTTCTACACGGTGCGTGTTGCGCCGCGCCTGGAAAATGAGTGGCTGAGCAACTTTTACAGCTATCTGCCAGGCGGTCTGAAGGCGATCCGCTATGCCTGGTTTGATACAATCTTCAAGGCGGATTCAACGTACTATGGTCCATCCTGGATGCTGACCTACACTTTCATGGGAAGTATTCTGACTCTTGTACTTTCATCCGCCCTCCGGGAAGTAGGAACCCGCCAGAAAATCCTGATTCTGGCAGGTGTCGCGGCAGTGCTGATCGGATTGAATAGCTTTTATATCTGCCTGCTTCTGGGAAATGGGATCTGTCTGCTGATGCGGGCAGTTGAGAAGTCCATGAAAGAAAGAGAGCGAAAAGAGAAGCTGCTTAAAGATGGAGAAGGAAAATATGGCATCTTTGGTGCTGCCCTCTGGATTTTCAGCATCTGGTTCGTCCGAAAATCTTTCTGGATCGGAACCACATTGGGAGCGCATGGATTTCCAGGCGGACTCGGAACCATGGAATTCTATGGTCATGTTGCTGCATTCCTGATGATTTTAGGCTTCCGTCTCTTCTGGCTCGGCGGTCTGGAGACCTGGCTCCCGGAGACCCTCAAAAAAATGATTCTGTGGATCGGCGAGTATAGCATGGGAATCTTCCTGACACACTGGCTTGTGATTGCCAGCTTTTCCTGTTGGTTTTATAGTATTTATTCTGAGGCGGGAGAGAAGCTGGCGATCGGGGTGAATCTGGTTCTGAGCTGTATTTTAATAGGAATTTGTTCGAAAGTGTATGTCTGGCTGGTAGATGGGAAAATATTTCCATGTGTGTGGAAATGTGCGAAGAATATTTTAAAAGAAAATTGATAAAAATAGGAACTAAACAGAAAGAGTCCGGCATATGGCAGCTCGACCGCCATGCGCCGGACTTTTTCGTTTCATAGGAAATGGCGGCCGTGTTGCCAATTATTTCATCATTCCGAACAAAACTTCACAAAATCATTCATCGTCCGCGTCATCGCCGCCGGATGATAAGCAAATCCAATCGTTCGGTTTCGGATTGGCACTTCCAGCGGGAGTTCGATCAGCGAACCATCCTTTAATTCTTCCCGCACAAACTCGCGGATCACACATCCGATTCCAAGTCCCGTTTTGGCAAATTCAATCAGAAGATCCATCGTCGTCGCCTCTAAAATCTGTTTCGGTTCAATTCCGTGCTCTGCAAAGTACGCGTCAATGTGCGTGCGCGTCATATTGCTGCGGTCGAGCAGCAGGATTGTCCCGGATTCGAACGGATCGACATCGTCACCTTCGCGGATCCGCAGATTTTCCAGATACGACCGGGTACAGACAAAGGTGTCCTCGATTCGCATGACTGGGAGAAATGAAAGGCTGCGGCGGTTTTTCGGCTCGGCGATCAGACCGATGTCGAGTTTCTGCTGTTCCAGCATCGAGATTGTGCGTGCAGTGTCCTGACTTTCAATCAAAATGCGGACATGCGGGTACTGCGCGATAAATCCCTTTAAATAAGGAAGAAGAATATATTTGCACAGCGTGTTGCTGACGCCGATCTTGAGCTGTCCGATGTGGAGGTTCTGGATCTGTTTCAGCTCATTTTCACCGCGCTCCAGTGCTTCAAAGGCGGCTTCCACATGCTGAAATAAGACCTGTCCCTCTGCGGTCAGGGAGACACCGCGGGAATTGCGGATAAAAAGTGCCATGCCGAGGCTTTCTTCCAGCTTGCTGATTGATTTGCTGATCGCGGGCTGACTGATAAAAAGTTCCTTGGCGGCGCGGGAAATATTACCGGCGCGTGCAACGGCGTAGAAAATACGGTACTGGGTTAAATGTTGTTCCATAATACTCCTTTATATCTATAAAGTTACTGTTCACGCATACGTGCCCAGTAACGGAATTTGCCGCGGCTTCGCATTTAAATACGGCAAATTCCTGCTGCCACCACGTTTTTTTACGGCACTTTCGGTTCCAAAAGTGCCTACTCGTGAACAGTAACACTATAACTTCGACTCATAGTATCTATTAATAATATATATTTGTATTATAACAGAACCGGTGCTATAATACAAACATAAAAAAGCAAAAGATGGCAGCGGCACCGTTGGAACAGAGTTTTTTTCTATAACAGTAAGGGCATCGGAGCCGTTACCAAGTATGTATATGCAGGAGGAAATAAATCATGGGAATGACAATGACACAGAAGATCCTGGCAGCGCACGCGGGTCTTGCAGAGGTAAAAGCAGGACAGTTGATCGAAGCAGATCTGGATCTGGTTCTTGGAAATGATATCACAACGCCGGTAGCGGTCAATGAGATGAAGAAGATGGACAACCAGACAGTATTCAATCATGACAAAATTGCGCTGGTTATGGATCATTTTATCCCGAATAAGGATATCAAGTCGGCAGAAAACTGCAAATGCTGTCGTGAATTTGCCTGTCGTCATGATATCACCAACTATTTTGACGTAGGAGAGATGGGAATCGAGCATGCACTCCTTCCGGAAAAAGGTCTGGTTGTAGCAGGTGACGCAGTCATCGGTGCGGATTCCCATACCTGTACATACGGCGCACTTGGCGCATTCTCTACAGGTGTCGGCAGTACCGATATGGCAGCTGGCATGGTAACCGGTAAGGCTTGGTTCAAGGTACCGTCCGCGATCAAGTTCAACCTGATCGGCAAACCGGCAAAATGGGTCAGTGGTAAAGATGTCATTCTTCACATTATCGGTATGATCGGCGTAGATGGCGCGCTGTACCGTTCCATGGAGTTTGTCGGCGAGGGCATCAAGAACCTTTCCATGGATGACCGTTTCACGATCTGCAACATGGCGATCGAGGCAGGCGGCAAGAACGGTATCTTTCCGGTTGATGAGAAGACAATCGAGTACTTAAAAGAGCATTCTAAACGTGATTTCAAGGTATATGAGGCAGATCCGGATGCAGAGTATGACGAAGAGTACACCATAGACTTATCCGAGTTAAAGCCGACCGTATCCTTCCCGCACCTTCCGGAGAATACGAGAACGATCGATGAGGTGGGTGACATTGCGATCGATCAGGTTGTCATTGGCTCCTGTACGAACGGACGTATCGAGGATATGCGTATCGCAGCTGAGATCTTAAAGGGTAGAAAAGTGAAAAAAGGTCTGCGCTGCATCGTGATTCCGGCGACACAGGCGATTTATTTACAGTCCATGAAAGAGGGACTTTTAGAGACCTTCATCGAGGCTGGTGCCGTTGTCAGCACTCCGACCTGCGGTCCGTGCCTGGGCGGTTATATGGGTATCCTGGCAGAAGGCGAGAGATGTGTATCCACGACCAACCGTAACTTCGTTGGACGTATGGGACACGTGGATTCTGAGATTTATCTGGCAAGCCCGGCAGTGGCAGCAGCCAGCGCCATTACCGGAAAAGTGAGCGGACCGGCAGAACTGGGACTGTAATAGGCATAAAAGTTTAGGAATAAGTAAAACGGATGTAACTGTTCAGTAGGTCTGCGCGTGACTGTGAAGGTACTGAACAGTTACAAACGGATATTACGGTTCGGGGAAAGGTTTCCTGCAATCGCAGGTGCCGTCTCGTGAATTGGGATAAAATAACAGGATAAATCGCAGGAGGATATAGAAATGAAAGCAAATGGACATGTATTTAAATATGGAGACAATGTAGATACAGACGTTATCATCCCGGCAAGATACTTAAACTCTCCGGATGGCAACGAGCTGGCAAAACATTGTATGGAAGATATTGATAAAGAGTTTGTAAATAAAGTACAGAAGGGTGATATCATCGTAGCAAATAAGAACTTTGGCTGCGGTTCTTCCCGCGAGCATGCGCCGCTGGCAATCAAGTGTGCAGGTGTAAGCTGTGTTATTGCTGAGACGTTTGCACGTATTTTCTACCGCAACTCTATTAATATCGGTCTGCCGATCATCGAGTGCCCGGAGGCTGCAAAAGCAATCGCGGCTGGTGATGAGGTAGAGGTTGATTTTGACAGCGGTGTGATTACCGATAAAACCACCGGCCAGAGCTTCCAGGGGCAGGCGTTCCCGGAGTTCATGCAGAAGATCATCACAGCCGGTGGACTGGTAAACTATATCAACCAGAAATAAGAGGAGTGCACTAAATCTGTCTCCAGAAAGGGTTTAGCTTATGACAAAAACAAACGTAATGCGTCTTTTAGACGCGGCTGGAATCGATTATGAAGCAGGCGAGTATGAAGTAGATGAGGACGACTTATCCGGCAGCCATGCGGCGGATATGATGGGGATGGACCATGACACGATGTTCAAAACGCTCGTTTTAAAGGGCGATAAGAACGGCTATCTGGTCTGCTGTATCCCGGTCGATGAGGAGCTGGACCTGAAAAAGGTGGCAAAGGCTTCCAAGGACAAGAAAGTGGAGATGATCCATATGAAGGAACTTCTTCCGCTGACCGGCTATATGCGAGGTGGTTGTTCCCCGATCGGCATGAAAAAGAAGTTCCCTACTTATATAGAAGAAACAGCGCAGATTTTCGACAAAATCAGCATCAGCGCGGGTCAGAGAGGTGTTCAGGTCATCCTGAATCCGGAGGAACTTGCAAAATATGTGGATGCACAGTTTGTAGCGCTGATCTAGAGTGGTAAGGAGTCTGTCTGACACCTTTACAGATACCATAATTGTTCTATTACAGTTGACATAAAAAACAGGCGACTTGATTCGCCTGTTTTTTTGACGGGCAGAATTTAACAGAATTGTAAAAAATAGAAAATTTTATACCAGCCAAAGTTTATAAAAATTGGGAAGAAAAAGCAAAAAAGTTTATAAAATGCTCACATAAATATTAAGGAAAAGTTAAATGAGAATGTGATTTGTCACAAAAATGTAAAAAAGACGTTGACTTTGAAGCCGGAAACCACATATAATGTCTCCCGTCACTTGAAGGAAGCGGCACAGGCAGAGAGGATCTGTCCTTAGCTGTCAGAAAAAATCAGACAGCCAAAGAAGATGCCGCAGATGTTAAATGGCAGTCAGACCGGTTTTGGGAGGACTGCACTGATAGAAAGAGGAGAGTGTATGCCAAGCATTGACACATTTCTTCAGACTGCTTATCAGTTTATAAAGGCATTATTTGTCCGTGTGACAAAAAGGATGTACCGGACCGCAGCCGTATTGATGACGGGGGCAGCGGTTGTGACGGTGATAGCATTTAATTCGGTCAGTTTTGGCGGCGTTGGCAAAAATGCAGCCTCGGCACACCGGGAATATCCGGATGATGTGGAACTGACAGAAATGCTGCAGTCAGAAGAAACGACAGAGACAGAGAGCTTATCAGAATTTACGATTCTCGCCTCCAACGAGGAAAGTCAGCATCTACTCGGACAGAGGCTGGAGCAGGGGATTCAGGATGAACTTGCGAAGGAAGCTCTGGAAGTAGAGGTAATCGAACGAGAAGTACGAATGCAGACCCAGCAGGCGGCGCAGGAAGCAGAAGAACGGGAGCGCCGGGAACGCGCAGTCATCTCTTACAGCGATGAAGATTACAGTGTTCTGCAGAAAATTGTGCAGGCGGAGGCGGGTGTGTGCGACGACAGGGGAAAGATACTGGTTGCAAATGTAATCATCAACCGGGTGAAAAACAAGAAATTCCCGAACAGCGTCAAAGCCGTTGTGTACGAACCATCCCAGTTCTCACCGGTACTGGATGGAACGATCAACAGCTGTAAGGTAACGCAGCAGACAATTGACTGCGTCAACCGTGCACTGGAAGGCGAGGATTACTCGGGCGGCGCCCTGTACTTCATGAACCGCGGAATCTCTGCTTCCTCCAATGTACGCTGGTTCGATGGCAAGCTGACCTATGTCATGCAGCATGGTGGACATGAATTTTACAAATAAAGAGTGAAACACGTTACTGTTCACGGGTAGGCACTTTTGGAACCGAAAGTGCCGTAAGAAAACGTGGTGGCAGCAGGAATTTGCCGTATTTAAATGCGAAGCCATGGCAAATTCCGTTACTGGGCACGTATGCGTGAACAGTAACTGAAACGCAGAAAAGAAAGATGGCTGGAGAAAAGTTGTCTTTCTTTTTTGCATAAAATGTATTAGAATGGTCGTAAGCAATGAGCAGTGCGAGTCAAGACAGAAAGACGGCTGCGTTGTGCTTGCACATAAGCAGCTGGCTTTCTGTCTTGGCTCATAGGGCGAAGCCCGACAGCGAGGAAAAACGTAGTTTTTTCGAGCTGGTGCGCTGCGAAGTAACGCGCTGCGGAGTAATGCACTGCGGACTACAATAAGGAGAACCAACCATATGAACCATATCATACTATTTGACCTCGACGGAACCCTTACAGATCCGAAGGAAGGCATCACAAAGTCTGTCCAGCATGCGCTGCAGGCATACGGGATCAATGAGCCGGATCTGGATAAACTGTGTCCGTTTATCGGACCGCCGCTGTCGGACAGTTTTAAAGAATATTACGGATTCAGCGAAGCGCAGGCGCGCGAAGCGATCGGCTATTTCCACGAATATTTTACGAAACAGGGAATGTTTGAAAATAAAGTTTATCCGGGAATCCGGGAGATGCTGACACGTTTAAAGGATGCCGGTCTTACGCTGGCGGTGGCAACCTCGAAGCCGGAACCGTTTGCTATTCAGATTCTGGAGCATTTTGATCTGCTTTCCTACTTTATCCTGGTTGGCGGGGCGGATATGGAGGAGATCCGGGTCCGCAAAGGCGATGTGATTGCCTACACGCTGGACCGTCTGGGAACAACACCGGAGGAATCGAAGGTTATCATGGTGGGCGACCGGAAACACGATATTATCGGGGCGCATGAAAATCAGCTCCCATGTGCGGCAGTGCTGTATGGATATGGTTCCCGGGAAGAGTTTACGGAAAATGGGGCAGACTACCAGATTGAGACGGTGGAAGAGCTGGGAGATTTCCTGATGAAGTGGGGAGAAGTATAAAAGACAAAAAGGGGCTTCTTAAAAGAGATAGAGAGAGGGATAATCTGAACAGTAACAACCTGACCGCATTATCAGAAAATGGAACTTGAAAAAACATCCGACTTGCGGTATAATAGCCGTATCAAAAGAGAATATTTGTAATTCCTGGGATGCTCGACAACTCTTGCTTTTTTTGAACCTACATTTTGACTAACGGGATTCCAATATTTTTAGATGGATGTCAGGCCTCCTTTCGAGTGGAAGACAGAAATCTAAGTGAGGTTGCCCACCTAGCAGCGCTAGGCGTCAATATGGTAAGAGCCGGCATTTTGGGGTTACAAAGGATAAAAGCAGCGAGCAATCGCTGCTTTCTCTGTAAAAGAAAGTGTGTAAAGAAAATGTAACATTTTCCAGAAGCACATTGTAAAATCAGAAAAGAGGAACGGATAAGAACATAAGTATGGAAAAAAGAGATTTCAAAGAATACATTTATATGGGTATGACGGCAGTTTTGGTGATTGCGGTCTGCATACTGCTCTGGTTCAGCATCCAACACTGGGATGTGGTGTCGGCGGGCACCCGCAAGATTGTGAAAATCCTCGCGCCGATTCTCTGCGGTGCGGTGTTGACGTATCTGACCGCCCCGGCATATAACTGGGTAGCAGGGATCGTGGAAAAGACCCTTGGTTCTGTCACTAAGAATTCCAAATATGTCCGCGGTGCAGCCCGGATGCTTGCGACGGCAGCCAGTCTGGGGCTGGTTATTGTGCTTGTGGTAGGAATGTTCCAGCTCATGATCCCGCAGCTGATCGAGAGTTTGATTGGTATTCAGGATTCATTTCCGCTGTATGTGCAGAATGTGTATGAATGGATTCAGCGTATTTTGAAAAATAATCCGGAGATCGAAAATATGGTTCTGAGCAGTTTTGAAAATAACCTGGCAGTTTTTCAGAACTGGGCGGAGAAATCGTTTACCAACATCGATATGCACCGGATTGGACAGATCGTGACAGGTGTTTCCAGCAGTGTGCTGGGAGTTCTGGAATTTATCAAAAACTGGCTGATCGGTCTGATCGTCATGGTGTATCTGTTAAATATTAAAGATACACTGGCAGCACAGGGAAAGAAGATTGTTTATGGCTGCCTGAATCTAAGACAGGCGAATCTGGTAATCGAGGAGGTACGTTTTATCAATCAGATGTTCGGCGGCTTCATCATCGGCAAACTGGTGGATTCCCTCATTATCGGTATTATCTGTTTCATCGGTGTGACGATCTTAAATATGCCGTTCCCGATGCTTTTGAGCGTCATTATCGGTGTGACGAATGTGATACCTTTTTTTGGACCGTTCATCGGTGCGATACCGGCAGCGTTCCTGGTATTCTTAGTCAGTCCGCTCCAGTGTGTGTATTTCCTCATCTGGATTCTGCTTCTGCAGCAGTTTGACGGCAATATTCTGGGACCGAAGATCCTGGGCAATTCGACAGGGCTTTCGAGTTTCTGGGTACTGTTTTCGATTCTCTTCTTTGGCGGACTCTTTGGTTTCGTCGGCATGATTATCGCAGTACCGGCATTTGCGGTTATCTATGACTTGATCTCCCGCGCGGTGCACCGGTCGCTGCGGCTTCGGAAATTGCCGATGGAGACAGACGAATACCGGAAGTTAGATCACATTGATGAGAAAACGGGAATGTTTATGGAGTTAAATAAAAAGTGACTGTGAATGAGAAAGGACAGTTAAAAAATAAAGGCGGCTGGAGAAATATGGAAAAGAAAACAGGCAGATCGCGAAAGGCAGTACAGCCTCTGAAACCTAAAAAGCTGGTTTACTGGGCAGTGGCGATTCCGGCTTTTCTGGCACTCCTGCTCTTTGCAATTGTATTTTTGGATCACTCGGATAATGATATATCACGCGCCATGGCATCGAAAGCTATGGCGTTATCATTTGCAGACCGGGACGACATCGTTGCGTCGCAGGGAGAACACGGAAGCCATTTTGGAACGTCGGATCAGGATGAATGGTATGCCAAATATATTGACTATATGATTGAGGAAGGCTATCTGGAGCCGGGAGACGAGAAGATAAGTAAAAGCTACGCGATGGGCGCACTGACCTATGGCGAAGCGGCATATGCGGCGGATCGCGTTTCAAAAGGGCTTTCGAGCGCCTTGAATGTATCTAAAAATAAATATAAAAAGGCAATGCCGAAGGAAGAATGGTGGCTGTTTTATGAGTCATTCTTAAAAAAGGCAGATTCGGAAAATGCGGTCAAAAAACAGAAGCTGGTGCTTTATGGAACACCGAAAAATGTGAAGGAAGCAGCGGCATGGACGGCATATACGGATCAGGGAACGATGAATTTTGAGGGCGTGTCGCTGGATGCCTGCATCGATCGGAAGATCGAGGTCTATGAGCGTGATGGTTCGATCATCACGCTGTGCGGCGTACAGTCTGAAAAAGTTACATATAAGAATGTCTGGATCGTTCCGGGAGAATCGGGTGGGATGGATGTGTATATTGGCACGATCGTCCGGACATTTCCAGAGGAAGAAAAGCTCAAGGATCGTACCGATGGCGTGCTGGCGGATGTCGAGCTGGATAAGGGCAAGATCCGCAAGTTGTCGCTCAAGGAAGACATGATCGAAGGAAAGGTACTCTCGGTCAAGGATGATACGATCGAGATTGACGGGTACGGAACGCTGAAACTGGACGATGATTTTAAAGTATATAAAACATATGGAGTCGTCAAGGAGCAGAAAAAGCGGGATGTGCTGGTCGGCTATGATCTGGGAAAATTTGTCGTGGCTGGCAAAAAGGTTTGCGCAGCACTCTTAAATCATGATTTTTCAGCGACGAACATCCGCGTGCTGATCATGAATGATGATTATTCCTCCTTGTTTCACACGAAAGTGGTACTCCAGTCGGACAGCACGATGCATGTGACCTGGGGCGAATCAGAGGAGACTTTGAGCCCGGGAACGAAATTGTCCGTGAGTCCTGGCGATGACCGCCTGAAAGAAGGGCGCATGACGATCACGCTGGAAGACCCGCAGAAGGAGATCCGCATCCTGAGTACCAAGCGGGCGCAGGGAACGCCGTCGTATTTCGGCAGCTTCGAGTTGAGCGAGGAGTCGGATGGGCTGCTTCTGATCAATGAGCTGGACGTCGAAGATTACCTGACACGCGTAGTGCCGAGCGAGATGCCATCTAATTATGAGCTGGAGGCGCTCAAGGCGCAGGCAGTTTGCGCGCGGACGTATGCCTACCGGCAGATCAAGGCGAATGCCTACAGCCGTTACGGCGCACACGTTGATGACAGCACGAACTATCAGGTGTACAATAATACAGAGAGCGGTGAGCGGACGAATCTGGCAGTCAAGGAGACGGACGGGAAGATTGTATATTACAACGATACCCCGGCGGAAACGTATTATTTTTCAACTTCCTGCGGATATTCGACCGATGGAACGATCTGGGGCGCCAGCAAAGACGAGGTTCCGTATCTGAAAGGGATCGGTTTGACGGAAAAGAAGAAGATTCCGGATTTGACGGACAACGACACATTTCTCAAGTTTATCCAGGGACAGGGTGAGCAGAATTATGATTCCTCGTTCCCGATGTACCGCTGGAAAACAACGATCACGAATAAGAAGCTGCAGCAGAAGGTAGATACCATCGGCGAGATTCAGGGGATTTTTGTGACTTCCCGCGGTACGGGTGGTATCGCCCAGACGGTGCAGATCGTCGGAAGCGAGGGAACCAAGACACTGAAAGGTCAGAGTCAGATCCGGAGTGTCCTCGGCTCGGAATCACTCGTTTATAAGAAAAATGACGGAACCGAACTGACAGGATGGAGTACGCTTCCGAGTGCCTTTTTCTCGGTGGATGAAACTGCCAGGGATGAGGAAAAAGACATCCGCACATTTACCATCTGGGGCGGCGGCTACGGTCACGGAGTCGGCATGAGCCAGAACGGCGCACAGGAGATGGCGCGCGAAGGCAAGAATTATGAAGAGATTCTGATGTTCTTTTATGATGGGGTTGAAATTCGGGATTGTGAGGAAGATTAGATTTAGAAGATGGCTGCGCTGAAAGGGCACGGTCAGGATTCCTCCCCCAATGATAAGAGTGTGTGATTGGGGTAAATTAGAAAAAAATTCAGATATTATGTATTATTAAGTAGAAAAGAGACGCATCCGTAAAATGAAAGAAGCGTCTCTTTTTCTGCTGTTTGTATGGATTTCAAGGATGAAGCAGTTATACTGCGTGACGGACTATTTGCGGTACAAATATTTTGGAAGTCCGTTTTCCATAATATGGGAAACGTCCCCTTGGATCAGCGGCTGCGAGTAAGCCAGGAAATCATCGCTGACATCGGTACCGTTTTTCGTGATCCACTCAGCAGGTACTTTCTTTTCTTGATTGCAGATCAGATTGACATCCTTGAGAACTGGATGAATTTTATATACAGTGTTACTATGTTTTACGCATGAAGCGGATGCTGAGTCTAAGTCCGCAGCGTTTGAAACGGCAGTAGCTGCATGAACTGGTTCAGAAGCAGCTGTATCAGTCTCACGCTCAAATGCGACCATCTGTCCAGTGTGACCGTCCAGGGCTGCCTGGACGCCGAAACGACCTGCCATTTCAGCCTCGTTTAAATCAGTACCGGAAACGGTGAGACCGGAGCAGCGCTGGTTGACGTTGAGCTCGACCGAGCGCACCTTGATGCCGAACTGGTTGCGGATATAATTTTCCAGAATTTTGCCGCATCCGGCTAACATTTTGTGACCGAATGTGTCGACCTGGGCTTCGGTTGAATATTCGCAGATAAAACGACCGCCGTGGTCGCGGATGCCCTCGGAGACGCAGACGATGACATTCGCTGTCTTTTCAAACGCTTTCTTTAAGTCGTCATTAAATTGTGCCAGCTCAAATGGAGCTTCCGGCAGATAGATTAAGAGCGGATTGTCACCGGCTTCCTTGCGTGCTAAGGCAGAGGCAGCCGTCAGCCATCCGGCATGGCGTCCCATGATCTCAATGATGGTGACCGATTTCTGCTGATAGACAGAGGCGTCCAGCGCAATTTCACGGACGGATGCAGCGACATAGCGGGCAGCACTGCCGTATCCCGGCGTGTGATCGGTCAGAACGAGATCGTTGTCGATCGTCTTGGGAATGCCGATAAAGCGGATCGGACTTTTGATCTGCGCCGCATAGCGGGAAAGCTTGCTGACGGTGTCCATCGAGTCGTTGCCGCCGATGTAAAAGAAATAGCCGATGTCCAGCCGCTCCAGTTTTTCAAAGAGGACGCGGTAGAAGCTGTCGGAGAGGTTCTCCGGGAGTTTAAAACGGCAGGAACCCAGATACGCCGCCGGAGTCAGGCGAAGAAGTTCAAGATCGTCATCGGAGAGTGTTTCTGAAAGGTTCATATAAGAATCCGCGAGAAAGCCCTCGATTCCATTTATCATACCGTAGACGCAGCCAATCGCATCGCTGTGGCGCGCACCTTCGCAGATAACACCGTAAAGGCTCCCGTTGATAACCGCGGTCGGTCCGCCGGACTGTCCGACTAAGATGTTTTTCTTGTTCATAAGGTAAATCTCCTTTTTGTGAGGTAAGTACAAGGTTTACGATATAAAAAGTTTTAAATCAATATAAAAATGTACATAAAATGATTTGCTGGAGTTGTATTTTTCATAGAGGCAAAAACAAATCAAAAAGTACAACTCAAAACGTATCTATTGTAGCGGAAAGAGAGGAAGAAAGCAAGAGAAAAAGGCATATATGATAAATAATATGAAAACCGGATACTCGGAAGCAGATAAAAGGCGTATAAAAATTTGGAGATAGATGTATAGAATAGCAGAAACGGGTCATACTGTTAGTATCACAAAAGAGAAATTTTTGAATACTTATCCTCCCCTTTTTAATACCCTGTTCGTTGGCTTTGTGCAGCGGACGGGGTGTTTTTTTGTTTCATAGGAAATTACCGAAAAGCCTTTTTTAACAGGAAAACCGCGAATTTTAACCCAGATTAGCTGGCAGAGAAATGGAAGCTGCCGCTCAATCATCTATTTTTGGTAATGATTTTGCAACAGCCTCTTTGTTCTTGTGGTTAAAAGTATTTCCGATTCCCCCACAAATTTGCCTTTTTCAGATCCAGATACTCATTGTAGGCTTTTTCCAGGATCTGTTTTTCGTTGGAAAATTTCAGAAGGTGGTAGGCTTCGTAAAATTTGTAGTAGCCGGAATCAACGAAGTATTCTTCGCGCTGCGGCTTGCTGTAGTAGCTGTCCGCCATCATCAGATACCAGTGCACGGTCTTTTCGATGGTATCCTGAGGGGTGTTGAAGGTGTACTGGCTTTTGCCAATGTACTTGATGATGGAGGCGGCAACGCCAGTCTCCTCATGAACCTCCCGGAGGGCGGTCTGCTTGAAGTCTTCGCCCGGTTCTACGGTTCCTTTGGGAAGAACCCAGCCTTCGTATTTGTTCCGGTAGTTTTTGTAAAGAACGAGTAATTTTCCCCGAAATATAACCACACCGCCGCAGCTCGTTGCTTCGATCATCTGCAATCCCTCCTGTCCTGGTGTGTGCATGGAAGTTGATTCGTGGCGTATATCCGTGTGCCGGGAACCAGCTTTATGCATATGATTTAAACTGGTTTTAGTATACCGCGTTTTGCATGATTATGCAAGATTGGAAAGTCACATAAGGCATCATGAGAAAATCCTGTTACAGTTTTCACAATGTGTGAACTGTAAAAAATCATAAGAAAGATATAAGAAACAGAAGAAAGAAAATCTGGTATGATGAAGATGGAAATGGCTCATATTACAAAAGAATGCAGGCATATGTGCAGCGGAACCTAAAAAATACACAGAATTTGGATGATAAAATTACGAAAAAAGACAGGAGGCAGGAAAATGGCACAGACAGAACAGAAGAATCAGAATGTAAAAAAACAGTTTGAGGAGCTGCAGTCTCTTTTGGAGCGGGCGATGGCGCTTCAGACGTCGATGGTTTTGTTTGAGTGGGATGATGAGACGCTGGCGCCGAAGGGTGCAGCAGAGCATACCGCGCGGGTGATAGGTTCGCTTTCGGAGCAGTATCAGGAGATTCTGGCGTCAATGCGTTTTAAGGAGCTGCTGGATGCCTGCCAGAAGGCGGAAAAAGAGAATGCGGGCGTATTTGATGAGGTGCAGTCGGCAATTCTCCGGGAAGCAGCTGAGGAGCAGGAGCGGCTTTCCTTCATTCCGCCGGAGGAATACCGTGCGTATGCAGAACTTACGGCGCGTGCGACGGGAATCTGGACGCGTGCGCGAGAGAAAAATGATTTTGCTTCATTTGCCCCTGTTTTGAAGGAGATTATTTCCTATCAGAAGAAATTTGCGGCGTACCGGGCAAAGCCGGGACAGAAGCTTTACGATGTGATGCTGGATACCTACGAAAAAGGTTTTAATATGGAGATGTTAGATCCATTTTTTGAGCTGATGAAAGGGAAAATCGTGCCGCTTTTGAAAGAATCGGCAGAGCGCTCGAAGAGGGTTCCGGACGCCTTTTTATCCGCAGATTATCCGGAGGCGGCGCAGGCAGAGGTGGCGCGTTTCCTAGCAGAATATGAGGGCTTTGATTTTGACCGGGGAGTACTGGCACTCAGCGCCCATCCGTTTACGACGAATCTGCACAATCATGATGTACGGATCACGACGCATTATCAGAAACGGATTGATTCTTCGATTTTTTCCGTGCTGCATGAGACGGGACATGCTATCTATGAATTTGGCATCCGGGATGACCTGACACAGACGCTGGTGGGGCAGGGAACTTCGATGGGAATGCATGAATGCCAGTCCCGTTTCTTTGAAAATATCGTGGGACGCAGCCATGCATTCTGGAAACCGATTTATGGAAAAGTGGCGCAGATGTTTGGAAGCCCGCTGACGGAGACGAGTCTGGAGGATTTTCTGGCGGCGGTTAATAGAACCGTTCCGGGGCTGATCCGGACGGAAGCGGATGAGCTTTCTTATCCGCTGCATGTGCTGGTGCGCTATGAAATTGAGAAAATGCTGATTGAGGAGGATCTGGAGGTGGAGAAACTGCCGCAGATCTGGAATGATAAGTATGAAGAATACCTGGGAGTACGCCCGTCCACGGATCGGGAGGGCGTACTGCAGGATATTCACTGGTCACAGGGATCGATCGGCTATTTTCCGTCCTATGCATTAGGAAATGCCTTTGGCGCGCAGATTTATCACCAGATGAAGAAGGAATTGCCGGTAGAAAAACTACTGGAGGCGGGAAACCTGGGAGAAATCCGCGAATATCTGCGGAAAAATATTCACCAGTATGGCAAATTGAAGGACAGCCGTCAGATCCTGCGCGATATGACGGGGGAAGATTTTAATCCGTCATATTATGTGGCATATCTGGAAGAGAAGTATGGACGGTCGGAGAAAGTGCAGTAAGGCGGTCGATCTGTTCTTTCTTGAATTCCAGAGAGGAATGAAAATAGTATTCAAGCGTGACTTTCAAATCGGAGTGTCCCAGAATTTCGCTGAGCGTTTTGGGATCCATGCCATTTGTGATACAGCGGGTGGCAAACGTGTGCCGGATTGCATGAAAATTCAGATAGCGCAGTCCGGCTTGAGATAGAATGCGCTGGTAGTGATTCTGGAAGGTTCGCGGATCCATCGGGGAGCTGGCAGATTGTGACAGCAGAAAATAATCCGGGTGTTCCGGATGAGAATATGGCTGTAGGATCGGCAGAAGGAAAGCGGGCAGGGGAACCAAACGGTTGGAGGAGATGCTTTTGGGACCGGATAAAATGAGTTCTGATTTATGGGTTGTGTCAAGGCGCGTCAGGCGCTGCACCGTGTGTCGGACATGGAGATAGCGATCGGAAAAATGAATATTTTCCCAACGCAGGGCGCAGAGTTCTCCAACCCGCAGCCCTGTATAGAGTCCCAGATAGATGACGGCTTCGGAGATTCCTGTATGGGCAGTTAGATAGTGTTCGAGCTGTTTCTGTTCCTGAAGGGTAAAAACAGGTACTTCAGGGCGTTTTTTTGGAAGACGGGGCGGGAGATAGAGAATGCCGTTTGTTTGCCCGGTTTCATAGGAAATACGCAGAATGGAGTTGACGAGCAGAAGAATACAGCGGATAGTTCCGTTCCCAAGCGGATGCAGGGAATCCGGGGATAAAAGGGAATTGCGGAAGGTCTGAAGCATAGGCAGATCGATCTTTGAAAGCTGGATGGATCTAAAATAAGGGGAGATATAACGGTCTGCCAGATGCCGGTATTTCACATAGGTAGACAGGGCTCGCGCCTGTTTCTGCTTTTCCAGCCAGATGGAAAGAAGATCGTTAAAGTACATTGTTTCGTTTTTCATGATGAAACCTCCTGTATAAAAAATAGTTGTCGTGGACAATCGTTATTTTACAGGCAGATATGCAGAAGAAATATGTGACTGCTTATGGCGGATGGTTTTGAAATGAGATGTGTCTATATGATGACTGACGAAAATATTACAGCAAATGCTGACAAGAAGATTCTTTTTTGGTATAATGAGACAGAATATGTACATGACCGAGAAGAAAGTCTATATCGAAGGTGCCGGTCAGGCGCTATTTAGGGATAAACGACATATTTTATAGAAGATTCTATTTTGAAGAATCAATAGATTTATCATATTCTTGAGATAGAGATACGAAGGCGGGAGTGTCTGAGGCGGTATGATGGCAGCGGCTCGCTTGGTTGAAAAAGGAGGAATAATTGTATGTGTGGTATCGTAGGATATACAGGAGACCAGCAGGCGGCTCCGATCTTATTAGCGGGTCTGGAGAAGCTTGAATATCGTGGATACGATTCAGCAGGTCTGGCAGTCAGAGACGGAGAACGTGTACCGGAGGTTGTAAAGGCGAAGGGACGTCTGCGCGCGCTGGCAGAGAAAACAGACAATGGACGCGCAATGCGGGGCAACTGCGGTATCGGTCATACCCGCTGGGCGACACACGGGGAGCCGTCTGAGAACAATGCACATCCGCACTGCACGGATGACCGCAGCGTGGTAGCGGTTCACAATGGTATTATCGAAAACTATCAGGAAATTCGCGAAAAACTGATTAAAAATGGATATACGTTTTATTCAGATACTGATACAGAGGTGGCTGTAAAGCTGATCGATCATTATTATAAGAAATACAACGAGGGACCGCTCGATGCGATGGCGCGTGCGATGATGCGTATCCGTGGCACGTATGCATTGGCGGTTATGTTTAAGGATTATCCGGAGGAGATCTTTGTAGCCCGTCAGGATAACCCGATGATCATCGGAGTAGGCGAGGGCGAATCCTTTATCGCGTCGGATGTTCCGCCCCTGCTTCCATATACCCGCAAGGTATACTATATCGGCAACCAGGAATTGGGACGCTTACATAAGGGAGAGGTTACTTTCTATAATATTGATCAGGAAGAGATTCAGAAAGAACTTGTGACGATTGAGTGGGATGCAGAAGCTGCTGAAAAGGGAGGTTATGAGCATTTCATGATTAAGGAGATCCATGAACAGCCGCGTGCGGTTCGGGATACATTAAATTCAGTCATCCGCGATGGTCATATTGACCTGACCGAGGCGGGACTTTCCGATGATGTCATTCGTTCGTTAAAGCGTATTTATATCGTAGCGTGTGGTTCTGCTTACCATGCAGGCGTGGCAGCGCAGTATGTGATCGAAGATCTGGCGCGTATTCCGGTCCGCGTCGAGCTGGCTTCCGAGTTCCGTTACCGGAACCCGATTCTGGAAGAGAACAGTCTGGTTATCATCATCAGCCAGTCGGGCGAGACAGCCGACAGCTTGGCAGCCCTGCGTCTGGCAAAGAGCCAGGGCGTGCCTACGATGGCGATTGTCAATGTAGTAGGTTCCACGATTGCACGTGAGGCAGATCATATTTTCTACACACTGGCAGGGCCGGAGATCGCGGTGGCGACCACCAAGGCATATAGCACACAGCTGGTTGCCGGATATCTTCTGGGCGTACAGTTCGCCCATGTGCGCGGTACGATCACAGAAGAAAAATATGAAGAACTCCTTGCAGCCCTGCAGGAACTGCCGGATCAGATCGCGAAGCTGCTCGAAGATGACAAAGAACGCATCCAGTGGTTCGCAGCGAAATATGCCAATGCAAAAGACGTGTTCTTCATCGGCCGCGGCATCGACTACGCAGTCAGCATGGAAGGCAGCCTGAAATTAAAAGAGATCAGCTACATCCATTCCGAAGCATATGCAGCCGGAGAATTAAAACACGGAACCATCAGCCTGATTGAGGATGGTATCCTCGTAGTCAGCATCCTGACCCAGGAAGCCCTGTATGAGAAGATGATCAGCAACATGGTAGAAGTAAAATGCCGCGGCGCTTACCTCATGGGACTCACAACTGCAGGCAACTACAATATTGAAGACACCGTCGATTTCGCAGTCTATATACCGAAGACTGACGAGCACTTCACACCGAGCTTAGCGGTTGTGCCGCTGCAGCTGCTGGGATATTATGTAAGTGTATCGAAGGGACTGGATGTAGATAAGCCTAGAAACCTGGCGAAGAGTGTTACGGTAGAGTAATAGAGCTTTTTATGGTGTTGTTATAGATCTAGAAAAAGTAATATAAATGGAAAGAAAAGACAAGGTTTGCAAAAAGGCATAAAATGTCAGACGCAGACCTTGTTTTTTGCTTGAAACTAAACAGAAAAAGAGAGTCCTTATTTTTTCTCCACCCCATGCTCACTCATCAAAGATTTCATCACATAAGCATAAATCTCTTGGCTTCGATCCTTCCAGTGATTGCACATGATTTCCGCCTGCTCCTTATCCGGAACGGAGATATCGAGATTGACAAGAACGGCTTTTCCTTCCCGCACCTCGCAGTGAACGATGTAGTCCTGATTGGTCGATTTATAGAAATCGGAGATCAGTCCTACCTCGTTTCGCATGCGGAAGCGGTTCTGTTTCAGGTATTCATCCATGTCGCTGACGATGGCAGGAGAGATGTTTTTGCCGAAAAATTCCAGTGTTTCCTCGCCCTCCTTAGTGATCTCATAGCGGGAGCTGTTCCGCATCGTCTCCTTTTTTACTAGACCTGCATCCAGAAGCTCGTTCAAGGCCTGCTGGAGTGTGAAATACGTGGTGTACTCACGATCCAGGAAAAAATTGGAGAGCTGCGCGTTGGTCAGCGGAAAATTGACCTGGTGCAGCATATAGAGATTCATCAGTTTGTAAAGTGTCATCGGTTCAGCCAGCATGGAAAAACTCCTTTATTATTATTTCGTAACTGTGTAAATTTTGTGCGGTTCTTACGGTAAATGCGAGAATCGCTTGAATTGTTACGTTTATTTCTTAATGTGTTCCTTCACAGCCTTGGAAACAGCGTCAGCTACACGCGGATCAAATGCTGCCGGAAGAATGTTCTCGTCGCTCAATTCGCTGTCATCAACCAGAGCAGCAATTGCGTTGGCAGCAGCCAGTTTCATTTCTTCGGTGATAGCGGTTGCACGTCCTTCCAGAGCGCCGCGGAAGATGCCTGGGAAGATGAGAACATTGTTGACCTGGTTCGGGAAATCGGAACGTCCGGTTCCTACGACTCTTGCACCAGCAGCTTTTGCCAGATCCGGCATGATTTCAGGAACCGGGTTTGCCATTGCGAAGAGAATGGAATCTTTATTCATGGAAGCAACCATCTCCTGGGAAACGATGCCCGGAGCAGACACGCCTACGAAGATGTCAGCGCCTTTTAATGCATCGGCAAGTGTGCCCGTCTTGTGCTCTAAGTTGGTAACTTCGACCATCTTTTCCTGCATCCAGTTAAGCCCTTCCATGCCCTTGCAGAGCATACCAGTCTTATCACACATGGTGATATGCGGGAATCCGTAGTTTAAGAGCAGTTTGGTGATGGCAACGCCTGCGCTTCCGGCGCCGTTGACAACGACGCGGCAGTCTTCCTTCTTCTTGCCAGTTACTTTCAGGGCGTTGATGATGCCTGCCAGTACGACGATGGCGGTTCCGTGCTGATCATCGTGGAAAACCGGAATGTTTAACAGTTTCTTTAAACGTTCCTCGATCTCAAAGCAGCGCGGTGCGGAGATGTCTTCCAGGTTGATACCGCCGAATGCCGGGGCAATGCGGACAACTGTCTCAATGATCTCCTCGGTGTCCTGTGTGTCGAGGCAGATCGGGAATGCATTGATGCCGCCGAACTCTTTAAACAGAACGGCTTTTCCTTCCATAACCGGCATAGCTGCTAACGGTCCGATATTGCCAAGTCCCAGAACGGCGCTTCCGTCGGAGACAACGGCTACAGTGTTGGACTTGATGGTGTAGCGGTATGCAGCTTCCGGATCTTCTGCAATTACCTTACATGGTTCTGCAACGCCCGGTGTGTATGCCAGAGCCAGATCCTCTCTGGTTTTTACCTGTACTTTGGAGACGGTATCGAGCTTGCCGTTCCATTTTTCATGAAGTTCGAGTGCTTTTTCATTGATCGTCATGGTTTTTATCCTTTCGAATGCTTTCATTTTATTCTTACATTATAATAGCAATTTTGACATTTTAAATCAAGATGCATATTTTAGAATGCAGGAAGGGCAGTACCATGTTACTGTACACACAGTACCACTTATTTATAATACTTATACCTATCATATAGCATAGCATATAAATGAAGTCCGTAAATGTCATTTTTATGCATAAAACACACGAAAAATGCATAAAACACGTTTTTATACAAAAATTATTCATAAAAATGCAAAAAAAGTATTGCATAATTAGGATCAAGGAGGTATAATCTGGGTAATTTCACGTGAGGCATATAAATCTGCCGGTCTTAGTTGACTGAACGGACAAAGAAAAAAGCATCACGCAGGCAAATGATTGGAGGAAATGAAAAATGGCTAAGAAATATAATAAAATTGTTCTTGCATATTCAGGCGGTCTGGACACATCGGTTTTAATCCCGTGGCTGAAAGAAAACTATGGCTGTGAGGTTATCGCAGTTTCCGCTGACGTAGGTCAGGGTGCGGAGCTGGATGGTCTGGAAGAGAAGGCATTAAAGACAGGTGCTTCCAAGCTGTACATCGAGGATCTGAAGAAAGAGTTCGTAGATGAGTACATCATCCCGACCATGAAGGCTGGCGCTACTTATGAGCATTACCTGTTAGGTACTTCCTTCGCTCGTCCGATTATCGCTAAGAGAATCGTTGAAATTGCGAAGAAAGAGGGCGCAGACGCTATCTGCCACGGCTGTACCGGTAAAGGAAACGATCAGGTTCGTTTCGAACTGGCTATCAAGGCATTTGCTCCGCAGATGGATGTTATCGCTCCGTGGCGTTTCTGGGAACTGAATTCCCGTGAAAAAGAGATCGAGTACGCAGAGGCTCACAACATTCCGTTAAAGATTACGAAAGAGACCAACTACTCCAAGGATAAGAACCTGTGGCATCTGTCCCATGAGGGTCTGGATCTGGAGGATCCGGCAAACGAGGCTCCGATCAACAAACCTGGATTCCTTGAGTTAGGCGTATCTCCGGAGAATGCACCGGATAAAGCTACTTATGTAACCATCCATTTCGAGAAAGGTGTTCCGACCAGTGTAAACGGCGAGGAGATGGATGCAGAGAAGGTAATCGAGGTTCTGAACAAGGTAGGCGGTGAGAACGGCTGCGGACTTCTGGATATTGTAGAGAACCGTCTGGTTGGCATGAAGAGCCGTGGTGTATATGAGACTCCTGGTGGAGCTATCCTTTACAAGGCTCATGAGAAACTGGAAGAAATCACTCTGGACAAAGAGACACAGCACTACAAACAGCAGCTGGCTCTCAAGTTCGCTGAGTTAGTATACAATGGTCAGTGGTACACACCGCTGCGCAAAGCAATGAGCGCGTTTGTTGATTCCACACAGGAGACCGTAACCGGTGATGTAAAACTGAAACTTTACAAGGGCAACATCATTCCGGCATCTGTTACATCTCCATACACCCTGTATTCCGCAGGCATGGCTACATTTGATGAGGATGACTGCTACAACCAGGCAGATTCCGCTGGATTCATCAACCTGTTCGGACTTCCGATCAAGGTTCGCGCCCTGAACGACGAAGTTCTGGCAGCAAAGACCGGCGAGCATTTTCCGAGCGTAGAATAATTTAGGAAAATAATAAATAATCTGCAGGCGACAAGCCCGCAGCCGATGGTGACCATTGGTTTTCCGGTATCTGCCGGTTCCAATGGTCGCATTGGTTCTAAATCAGAGAATAAAAAGGAGTTTACACTTATGGCAAAGTTATGGGCAGGACGATTCGGAAAAGAGACAGATCTGGAGGTAAATGATTTCAACTCATCGATTTCCTTTGACTGTCGTCTTTATAAGGAAGATATCACAGGCTCCATGGCCCATGCGGCTATGCTGGGCAAGCAGGGCATCATTGCGAAGGAAGAATCAGACAAGATTATCGAAGGACTGAAAGGTATCTTAGCGGATATTGAGGCAGGTAAGATTCATTTCTCACAGGATTATGAGGATATTCATATGAATGTAGAGCAGATTCTGACCGAGCGCATCGGCGATGCCGGAAAACGTCTTCACACGGCGAGATCCAGAAATGATCAGGTTGCACTGGATATGCGTCTTTACGTGAAGAAAGAGATCGTGGCGATCAAAAAGGAAATTCTCGATTTCATGGAAGCACTCTGCGAGAGCGCAAAGAACAATCTGGAAACTGTTATGCCGGGTTATACACATCTGCAGCGTGCACAGCCGGTTACATTTGGACATTATATGATGGCATATGCCAATATGATGCGCCGTGATGTAATCCGTCTGGAAAACTGCTTGGAGGGCATGGATGATATGCCGCTCGGATCCGGCGCGCTGGCTTCCACGACTTATCCGATCGACCGTGATTTTGTACGCCAGCAGCTTGGATTTGCCAGAGTGACCAACAACTCCTTAGACGGTGTTTCCGACCGTGATTACTGTGTAGAGCTGACGGCAGCGTTATCCATTCTGATGATGCATCTGTCCCGTTTCTCTGAGGAGATTATTTCCTGGTGTTCCTGGGAGTTCAAGTTTGTAGAGCTGGATGACGCATTTTCAACCGGTTCCTCCATCATGCCGCAGAAGAAGAATCCGGATGTCTGCGAGCTGGTCCGCGGCAAGACCGGTCGCGTGTACGGCGATCTGTTTACCCTTCTTACCATGTTAAAGGGTATTCCGCTGGCATACAACAAGGATATGCAGGAAGACAAAGAGGCAGTCTTTGATGCGATTGACACCGTAAAACAGTGCCTGCGCGTGCTGACTCCAATGTTCTCCACGATGCAGATCCTGAAAGACAATATGAAGAAAGCGGCTCTGAAAGGCTTCATCAACGCAACGGACTGTGCAGATTACCTGACCAAGAAGGGAATGCCGTTCCGTGACGCATACAAGACCGTCGGACAGCTGGTAGCCCAGTGTGTACGCGAGGACAAGTCCTTAGCCGATCTGACACTGGAAGAATACAAGACACATTCCGATGTCTTTGAAAATGACGTATATGAAGCGATTGATTTGAAGACCTGTGTACGTGGACGTAAGGTAATCGGCGGACCGGCTCCGGAAGAAGTAACCCGCCAGATTTCTGTGATTGAGAAATTTGTAAGCGAACACAAGGTTCAGGAGTAGGACAGGAAACGGGGGACGAACAATGGCGAAACCGAAGATTTATATAGACGGAAAAGAAGGAACAACCGGACTGCAGATTTACGATCGTCTGGCGAAAAGAGAGGACATCGAGCTGCTTCTGATCGATGAGGCAAAGCGCAAGGACACGGAAGAGCGAAGAAAGCTGATTCATGCGGCGGATATCGTATTCCTGTGCCTGCCGGATGCGGCAGCGGTTGAGGCAGTTGCACTGGCGGAAGGTTCTGGGGCGCGCATCATTGATGCATCTACTGCGCACCGGACAGCCAAAGGATGGGCGTACGGCATGGCGGAACTTTCAAAGGAGCACCGCGAGGCGATCAAAACATCCAGCCGGGTGGCGAATCCAGGCTGCCATGCAACTGGATTTATCACTTCCGTTTATCCGCTGGTGGCGCAGGGGATCATCCCGAAGGATTATCCGATGACAGTCTTTTCCCTGACCGGCTATTCCGGTGGCGGTAAAAAGATGATTGCCGAGTATGAATCGCCGGAGAAGCCGCAGAGCTATTTCGCACCCCGTATTTATGGTCTGACGCTGAAACATAAGCATCTACCGGAGATGCAGAAGGTCTGCGGACTTGATTATCCGCCGGTCTTTAGTCCGATCGTGGATGACTACTATAAAGGAATGGCGGTCACGATCCAGCTTCAGAACCGCCTCTTAAACGGCGGGCCGACCGCGGAGGATATCTATGAGAAGCTGGCTGGCTGGTATGACGGACAGAAGCTCATTAAGGTACATCCGTTTGGATATGACGGTATGATTGCGGCGGCAGATATGGCAGGCCGAGACAGTCTGGAGCTGATTGTCAATGGTCACGGGGAACAGACCATGGTGACGGCGCTCTTTGATAATCTTGGAAAGGGTGCTTCAGGCGCAGCCGTTCAGAACATGAACCTGATGCTTGGATTTGAGGAGACAGCTGGACTGGCACTATAGAAAAGTGCTATAATAAAAGAACGGCAGATGGTTTTTTTAGATATTTTGGAGTTGAGAGATAAAACCATAAAATAGCTGCGGGGGACTATAGACGCGAAGTTATATAAAAATGTACTCTCGGAGTCTTTCTGCACTTGCTTTTGTGGCTGATTTTCCGCCAGCCGCACCCGAATTTCATCAACGTACGCACCGCGTACGCCTCAGAAATTTGGGCACAACTGACAAAAAAACATCTCACAAAATCAAGCACAGAAAGATTCCGAGAGTACATTAAAAATGACAGGAGGAATGTCATATGAAGATAATCGAAGGCGGCGTTTGTGCTGCAAAAGGATTTAAAGCGGGTGCGATGCGCTGCGGAATCCGCAAATCTCATACAAAAAAGGATCTGGCGATGATCCTTTCGGACTGTGTCTGCAACGCATCGGCGGTTTATACGACCAACCGCGTCAAGGCATCGCCGATTTTACTGACAAAGGAACATCTGGCCGACGGAAAGGCACAGGCGGTTATTGTCAATTCCGGAAATGCGAACGCGTGCGCTCCGTTTGGCATGGAGAATGCAAGAAGACAGGCAAAGGCAGGCGCGCGTGCGCTGGGCGTTTCGGAGGAAAATGTAATCGTAGCATCGACCGGCGTCATCGGTCAGACGCTTCCGGTTGAGGCGATTGAGGCTCATGCAGGCGAGATGGAGATGAAATATGACAACTCCCTGGTAGCTGCAGAAGCGATCATGACGACCGATACAAAAGTGAAGACGATCGCTGTTGAATTTGATATAGATGGAACAACCTGCCACATCGGCGGTATCTGCAAAGGTTCCGGCATGATCCACCCGAATATGGGAACGATGCTGTGCTTCATCACAACCGATTGTGCAGTCAGCAGCGAGATGATCCGCAAGGCGCTGTTATTCAATGTAAAACGTACCTTCAACCGTGTGACCGTTGACGGCGATACCTCCACCAACGATATGTGTACCGTTCTGGCAAATGGTATGGCTGGCAATGCGGAGATTACTGCAGAAGGTCCGGCATACGAGGCATTCTGCGAGGCATTGCAGGCAGTCATGCAGGATCTGGCTCGTAAGATTGCGGCAGACGGCGAGGGCGCAAGCAAGCTGATGACCTGTACCGTGAAGGGAGCGAAGGATGAGGAGACAGCCGAGGTACTGGCAAAATCCATCGCCGGTTCTTCCCTGACCAAAGCAGCAATGTTCGGTTCCGATGCGAACTGGGGACGCGTTCTCTGCGCGATGGGCTATTCCGGAGCTGCGTTTAACACGGAGAAAGTGTTAGTCGAGTTTGCCTCCAAAGAGGGTAGCATTGCAGTCTGTGAGGACGGCAGGGGACTCGATTTTGATGAAGATCTGGCAAAGAAAATCTTAAGCCAGGATGAAGTGGAGATCAATGTAACACTTCAGGAAGGCAGCGGAAGCGCTACCTGCTGGGGATGCGATTTGACCTATGATTATGTGAAGATTAATGGAGATTATCGGACGTGATGAAAACAGGATCAAAAATGAGCGCAGAAGTCCTGGTAGAGGCGCTGCCATATATTCAGGAATATGCTGGTAAAATTATCGTTGTAAAATACGGCGGAAACGCCATGATTAATGAAGATTTAAAGCAGGCGGTGATCGAGGATATCGTCCTTTTAAATCTGGTAGGCATCAAGGTCGTGCTGGTACACGGCGGCGGTCCGGAAATTTCGGAGATGCTCAAAAAAATCGGAAAAGAGTCTAAATTTGTCAAAGGTCTGCGCTACACAGACCGCGAAACGATGGACATTGTCCAGATGATTCTCTGCGGCAAGGTCAACAAAAACCTTGTTTCCCTGTTTGAGAAAGCAGGCGGACGTGCCGTTGGTCTGGGCGGCATGGACGGCGGACTTTTCAAGGCGATCCAGTTAGTCGATCCGGATGGAACGGAATACGGCTATGTGGGAGATGTGAAAGAAGTTAATGAGAAAGTTGTTCTCGACGTTTTAAATGAGGGCTTTATCCCGGTTGTTTCCTCCGTGGCAGCAGGCATGGACGAGGAGACGAACTATAACATCAATGCAGATACGGCAGCGGAGAAGCTGGCGGTGGCATTGAAAGCGAAAAAACTGATTCTTCTGACGGATGTATGCGGTCTGATGCGCGATCCGAAAGACGATTCGACACTGATTCCGAGACTGAAAGTTTCTGAGGTTCCGGCACTTATCAAAGAGGGTGTGATCTCTGGCGGTATGATTCCGAAGGTAGACTGCTGTGTTGAGGCAGTACGCCAGGGTGTAGAACGTGCCAATATCCAGGATGGCCGTGTGCCGCACTCGATTCTGGTCGAGCTTTTGAGCGATGACGGTGTAGGAACCATGTTCTCGTAAACAAAGTTTGAAAGATGCATGGAGGATTTTTATGACATTTGAAGAAATCAAACAGGGCGAAGAAACTTATATTATGCACACATACGGACGTTTTCCGATTGCGCTGGATCACGGAAAAGGCGCGACGCTGTGGGATACGGACGGAAAGAAATACATTGATCTGACCTCTGGCATCGGTGTCAACAGTCTTGGCCATGACAACGAGGCGCTGACGACTGCGGTATCGGAGCAGGCACATAAGCTGATGCACGCCTGCAACCTGTATTACACCGAGCCGATGGTGCAGGCAGCAAAGAAGTTGGTCGATGCAGCCGGAATGGGAAAAATCTTTTTTGCAAACTCCGGTGCGGAAGCCAACGAGGGCATGATCAAGCTGGCAAGAAAGTATTCCTTTGACAAATATGGCGAGGGAAGAAATAAGATTATCACGCTGAAACAGTCCTTCCACGGACGTACCGTGACGACATTAAAGGCAACCGGACAGGACAAGTTTCATCAGTATTTCTTCCCATTCACGGAAGGATTTGATTATGCGGCAGCCAATGATATCGAAGACATGAAGCGCAAGATTGATGATACGACCTGCGCTGTCATGATGGAGATGATTCAGGGCGAGGGCGGCGTCCTTCCGCTTGATAAGGAATTTGTACAGGCAACTGCCGAGATCTGCAAGGAGAAGGACATCCTGCTTCTGATTGACGAGGTTCAGACGGGCATCGGACGTACCGGAAGCCTGTTCTGCTATGAGCAGTACGGCGTTCAGCCGAACATCATCAGCATGGCAAAAGGACTCGGCGGCGGCGTTCCGATTGGTGCTGTCATGGCGGATAAGAAATGCCAGGATGTACTGGGCGCCGGTACGCACGGTACAACCTTCGGCGGCAATCCGCTCTGCTGTGCGGCTGCCAATACCGTATTAGATATCGTAAATAAGCCGGAATTCCTGAAATCGGTTCAGGAAAAGGGCGAGTACCTGAAAAAGGAGATTTTAGCGATCGGTTCTCCGAAGGTAAAAACCGTTCGCGGCATGGGACTGATGTTAGGCATCGTAGTGGACAAAGACGAGAGAGCTGCGATGGTCAGTCAGTTGATGGAGAAAGGCGTCCTGGTCCTGACAGCCGGTACAGAGGCGATCCGTCTGCTTCCGCCGCTTGTTATCACGAAAGAGGAGATGGACGAGGCAATCGCTGCTATGAGGGAGGTATTTTAGACATGAAGCATTTATTAAAGCTGTTGGACTGCACACCGGAGGAGATTACCTCGATTTTGGATCTGGCAGATCAGTTAAAATATGAGCGGAAACATCACATTTCACATCGTCTTCTGGAGGGCAAATCCATCGGTCTGATTTTCCAGAAGTCATCCACCCGTACCAGAGTTTCGTTTGAGACCGGTATGTTCCAGCTCGGCGGACAGGCACTGTTCCTTTCCTCCCGCGACTTACAGATCGGACGCGGTGAGCCGGTACAGGATACCGCACGCGTACTCTCCCGTTATCTGGACGGCATCATGATCCGTACCTACGAGCAGAAAGAAGTGGAGGATCTGGCAAAATACGGTTCTATCCCGATCATCAACGGTCTGACTGATTTCTGCCATCCGTGCCAGGTACTGGCTGACCTGATGACGATCCGTGAGAAATACGGCGTACTGAAAGGGCTCAAGATGTGTTACATCGGCGACGGCAACAACATGGCGAACTCCTTGATCGTAGGCGGTCTGAAATCGGATATGCAGGTATCTATCGCAACTCCGGATAATTACCGTCCGGCGAAAGAAGTGCTGGATTTCGCAGCTGGCAATGACGCATTTACACTGGTAAATGATCCGATCAAGGCAGTGGAAAATGCAGACGTTGTCATCACAGATACATGGACTTCCATGGGTCAGGAAGAAGAGAAGAAGATCCGCCAGCAGGCATTCCAGGGATATCAGATCAATGATGAACTGATGGCTGCGGCTAAACCGGGGGCGATGGTAATGCACTGTCTGCCGGCTTACCGTGGACAGGAGATTACCGAGAAGATCTTTGAAGAACATGCGTCAGAGATCTTTGAAGAGGCGGAAAACCGGTTGCATGCCCAGAAGGCGGTTATGGTTACGCTGATGAAATAGAAATATATAGAAATGCATAAAAATGACAAGGTGACGCGCCAGAAGCCAAATGCCCTCCGTTGCGGTTTCGGAGCCGGTAACACTAGGCTTGCATAGATTTGTTAAAAGCAGAGTCCAAAATACAAACTCGCTTCGCTCAGACAGGTGTATTTTGAACTCTAACACAAATCTCTGCGAGCCAAGAGTTACCAAGACTCCTGCAAATGCAACGGAGGGCATTTGGCTTCTGGCGCTGTATGTTGTATGCTTTTTGGGGTGTTTAAAAAGTGGAAATGTATGTTATAATTGGCATAAATAGTACAATATAAAAAATTTAGCAGATTAAGAAAATTTCAGGAGGTATCAGTATGACGAAAGAAGAGATTTCAGCGCGTCAGCAGCAGGCGGCTCAGTTTCATGCAATGGGGTATAATTGTGCCCAGTCGGTGGCGTGTGCGTTTGCGGATAAGGTGGATTTGGACAAGGTGGCGCTGTTTAAGGTGACGGAGGGGCTTGGTCTTGGCATGGGCGGCATGAATGGTACCTGCGGGGCCATTTCGGCGGCGGCTGTGCTGGCGGGGCTGAAGGATAGTACCGGGGATCTGGAGCTGGCGAATTCGAAGGCGGTTTCTTATAAGGATGCCAGAGAGTGCATCGCGCGTTTCCTTGAGAAGAACCAGAGCGTGGTCTGTAGGGATTTGAAGGGTGTGGAAACAGGAAATGTGCTGCGTGCCTGTCCGGACTGCATCAGCGATGCGGTGGAGATTATCGGAGAAGTATTGTTCTAATACATCCTCACAAATTGGCACGTTTGAAACTGTAAGTGCCGTACAGCAACGCGCGGGCAGCCGATTTTGTTACTGTTCACGCATACGTGCCCAGTAACGGAATTTGCCGTGGCTTCGCA